>Ga0105164_10000465_pt1 | contig 28725 bp, 27 predicted proteins | sample VDWuncwatermetaG_FD_89674 | JGI IMG/M metagenome (GOLD analysis project Ga0105164, IMG submission 89674) | Wastewater microbial communities from Netherlands to study Microbial Dark Matter (Phase II) - VDW unchlorinated drinking water | ecosystem: Environmental > Aquatic > Freshwater > Drinking...
ATCTCTAATTCCCTCTCATTTAAACAATGATTTAGAAATCGTTAATGAGTTATTTTATGATATTCCACTTAAAGATTCTCTCGGAAAATGGAATTTAGATCGTGAAGCGATCGATATGCTTGTTCAAGAAGTAGGATGTAAATCATATACTCAAGGTGAGATTTTAAAAATAGTAGATGACTTTGCTTTAGTTGTAGTTAATGGTTAAAAGATTATACCTATAGAATCAAGGGTTTTTAAAGTATAGCCCTGAATAGAAGCTCTACTATTTATATAAATTCTCTCATAAATGGACTTTAAAACTCCCTCAGGGGAATGTTTAAAAATAGAGCAGTAAATTCGGAGGATTTTATGAATTTTATGAAGAGATTTTCAAGTTTATTTTTAGTGCTTGCTTTTTTCTTAAATACTTTTGGGAATTGTGCATTTGCAGGACCAGGACAAAGAGGGACCACTGAATATGCTATTGAAGATTCTCTTGGAAATGAAGATTCTCTTGGAATAGTAAGAATTAAAGTCAAATCTACACCTGGAGGTGTGAGGGTTTCTGTAAGGACAGAAGATGGGGTGAATCACCCATCCGAAAAAACTAGTCCTTATGTGATGGAAGGTGCTACATCTGGGACAACAACAATATTAGTAGAGTTCCTGGATTCCCTTGAACCTTTAGTTATTAAGATAAATAAAAAAGATGGTACTATTGCTGTCTTTGGATTAGGGATTGACGATGAACTAATACCAATTGCTAATGGATCAAAAGTTTCATCTTCTACAACAACTGGAAATACTGGAAATAATAGCCACCCCACAACCCCATCAGGACAGAATGGAACTGGCACAACTGGTGGAACTGAATCTCACCAACCAAGCAATCCTGGATCTACAGCAACAGAAAATAACAATAATACAGATAGACCTAGCCATCCACCCACAACAGGAGGATCTTCTAACCCTCATCAACCTCTAGCAGATGGTGATCCTGGATTAAGCAATCCTGGAGCTGACACAACAAATGCTAATACTACTGGAACTCCCAAATCACCTAACGACACTTTTCCTATAGATCTCCCTAGTGGTGGGACTACAAGGCCACTGCCCTCTGTACTTCCTAACATTCCAACTGAACCAACACCAATACCACGACCAGGAACAACTGTAAGTGTTCCCATTCCTACATCTACACCTTCTGGTGATTCTTTTGTAGATTACTCTGGACCGTTACCACCAGGATATGTGTCGCCGTGGATTCCTCCTATAATTCCAGGATTTACTCCAACACCTTCACTACCAGTAGGAGTAGTTCTTGTAAGAAGCACTCCCACACCTGATTAATCCAGTTCTTTTAGATCTGGGTTTACCAATCCTTCTTTGGCTTTTTTAGAAGATAGTAGCTCTTTAGAATAATACTTAAATGGATATTCTTTATCTGTCACATAGCTTTCTAACAAGTCCTGAAAAAGTCTAATATCTAACTTATTTTCATAAGCATTTTCTAAAAGAAATTTGTTTATAGCCCATAGGTAAAACACTGTAACTGTTTCATGATATCCAGTGCTTTCAGTATTCATTACCCTTTTTGAGACATTGTACTTTTTTATATTTTCTCTGATCTTATTTAAAGCTTCTTCTTGTTCATAATGAATGGAATACCAAAGTCCTACAATGAAATGAGCTTTATGGGTCCACATTGGTTTTGGTAATGAACAGTCTTCAAAAGAGTTAATAAATGAAGATATCCTTTCTATTGATTTTGTAATACCTAACAACATAATTACATAATATCTCATATTTTTGATTAAACCTATTTATCTTTTGATCGATTCTAAATTTTGTTTTCAAAGTATTATTAGTTGTAGAAAGAAGGTATAACATGAGTATTAATGGGAAAATTTTACAAGAAACGTTAGATAGAGCAAGTAAAGAAAATGGCGGATTGACTAGTCTTGGAATGAATTTTTATAAAAGATTATTTGAAAAATATCCTCAGGTAAAACCACTTTTTAAAACTCCTCCTGAGGAACAACATAAAAAACTTGTAGCATCTATAGGTGCTATTGTTTCTGGAGTCAACAATTTAGATATTTTAGTCCCTTACCTAAGAGCAATGGGAATTAGACATTTAAAATATAAAACAGAAAATGCGCATTATGCTGCTGTAGGCGAGAATTTAGTAGCGGTATTAGGTGATCATCTATCAAAAGAAGGTCAATGGACAGAAGAAATGAAAAAAGCCTGGGAAGACGCTTTAAAAGTAGTATCTGACGTAATGATAGAAGGTGCTAACAATCCTGAAAAGTATAAGGATGAGTTAGCTAAAGCTGGTTATGAAGCAGATGGATTCAAGCTTAAAGATTCCACTCCATGGATAATGGCTAAATCTGCCACTTAAGGGATAAAGAAATTATTCAATTTCTATTAAACCAGCTCCATATTGAGTACTTGCATATTTATTAGTAGTTCTGTGAAGATATTTAATCTTATTTGATGTTTTTGACGGATCAAAAGGTTCTTGGATAAGAATTAAATCATCTTTTTTAGGTAAGGGTTTTGTTTCATCATCTATGCTAAAAACCATACTTAAAATACCGTTTCCATAAAAAGCATCATTTGGATTAATCCGGTAGAGATTATGATAAATAAAAGATGACTCAGGTGTATTGAAAAAAAGATTTCTTGAAGGGGATTTCAATAAAATTTCATACGCTTCTTTTGAGACAATCCTTATACCAGGATCATTAAACCAAATATTACTTAACTTCTTTGGATATTCATTAAAGTAATTATTATAAAAAATTATTGTGTTTAGTCCTATTAAAATCAAATAAATATTAAAGTATTTTTATTGTATTCATGGATTTTAACTAGTCCAACCATTATTATTAAAACAACAGGAATTATCATTGCAGACTGTCTCATTGCGTGGAGAGGCAAATGGAGAAAAGCAGTTCTATAGCCTTCTGTACAAAGAGAATAAGGCAGTATTGTTATTAATAAATATAAAAATAAAATTTTGTAGTGAATATTGATTTTTTTAGTGCCAAAGAAATATAGTGCAAAATAAAATGCCACAGCTAATGAAAGTAAAACTTGTCCACCAAAACCACTATTATGCCTAAGATTTCCATCTCCACATAAAAATAAAAATTCTGGAGATAAATACCCAAAATAATCTGTCAAATAAATATGCCAATTATTTTTCAATCCCTCAAAAATTAATTGATAATCAAAGGGCGACAATCCAGGTAAACATCCAAGACTAGCAGCTCTTCCAAGATTCCATTTAAAACCATATTCTTCATGAAATCCAATATAAATAAAAAATAATACTAGTACACTTGAAATAAAAAATCTCAGCATAAGCAGCCTGTCACTTTTAGAATAGAAGGACACTAAAATAGTAAATCCAATTATCGATACAGGTAAGACTATAAATGCTGGAGCCCATGATAAAAAGAACATTATCATTGATAAAAGTAAGTTTACGTAGCTAAGAAAACTCTTTTTTATCAGATAATAGTAAAATGCAAATAAAAAACAAGAGGAGCCAAATAAATATGCTGACCCCTCTGGATGTAAATTTGCCATAAGATGAACCCAAGGAATTATATTAAATAAACTAGAACAGAAAAGTGACTGAGTTACCTTGCCACTTATCATAAAAAAAGTAAAACCAACCAATACAGAAGAAAATAATGAAAATAAAGCGTTTTCTAATTTAATACTTTCAAATCCTGGCTTAATAAAACATTGGACATATGACTGAGAATAAGCAGGCAAACTTCTTAATGAAACTGAATATATAGATTTTTCATGATATTTAATTTCTGAGCAAGGGAAAAATGGAAATACTTTTGTATTATTCTGATTGTCTACACCAGAATTCTTTAACACGAAACTCCCAATTGCATATATTCCATCATCAATCTCAAATCCTGCCTTTGGCATATTGTAAAAATTATAAAATATAAGACTACTACTTAATAAAAATGAGATTATTGACAGACTTAAAATAGTATTAAATTTATTCTTACAGCTAGCAATCATTTCTTTCGTCAACTTAACCAAAATCATTAAGATGCAGCAAAAATAAACAAGCATTAAAAAAGGGAATGAAAGTGGGTTTGACAAAACTCTTAGAAAAAATAAATCCATGTACAAATTATACTTGAAAATATAAATTTACTCTATGCTATGTTAATCTCTTTAACTTCATGTCCTAAAAGGACTTTATAGTTTTTCTTTCCTTTTTTTTGCTCATACATTAATTTATCTGCTTGTGTTATTAATTCTTCTATCGATGCAGGACGGTCTGGCTCATAGCGAACCACTCCTATACTCATTGAAAGTCTGTAAGGTCTACTCGCTGTTACGTTACAAACATTTATCCTTTCTTGTAGGCGTTTTCTAATTACATCAATTCCTTCTTCTTTTGCCTGAATTAAAACCACTGCAAATTCATCTCCACCCAGCCTTGCTACGACATCTACATCTCTAAATGTCGACTTTAAAACCTTTGCTGCTTCTTTAATCAATATGTCTCCATGATCATGCCCATATAAATCATTTATCCATTTTAATTTATCTACATCTGCAAAAAGGACATAAAGGTGTTCTTTATTTCTATTTGCTAATTTCATCTGTTGATGGACAAGAGTTAAAAATCCTCTTCTATTATGAAGACTAGTAAGCTCATCTATAAGAGATAATTTTTTAAGCTCTTCTTCTTGTTTTATTCTTTCTGTTATATCCCTACAATTTAATATGCATGTTGGTCTTCCATTATCATCTAATATGCTTCTTCCAATTGCCTCAAAATTTCTCCAACCTTCATCTTTTTTGTAAAATCTAAACTCCATGGAGTGGCTCGTATCTCTGAATGAAATTATTTTCGTATAGTTTTGAATTGTTTTTTCTTTATCTTCTGGATGTATAAAGTCAAAAATTATCTTATTTGCAAAATCCTCCGGAACATAATTAAAGTCTCTTGTAAGAGATAAACTTGTATAATTAAATTTTCCATTTGCATCTAGTACGGCAATAATATCTGAAGAATGTTCAATAATTGTTTTAAATCTTTTTTCACTTACATGCAAAGCTTCTTCTGTTTTTTTATGCTTCACTGTATAAACAAGCAATATTGGAAGGGTGTTTTCATCTATTTGTTTTTTTACAAAATAATCTTTTGCTCCTCTTTTAACTGCTTCTGTAGCTAAGTTCCTTTGTTCATATTCACAAAGAATAACAATAGGTGTTTTTCTTGCAAAAGCATTAACGTTACTGAATGATTCTCCTTTTTCTTTATCTAAGAAAGAAGCATCTAAAAGTATAATGTCAAATTGTTCATCTCTTAGGGCCTGTATTGCGCCTTCTACAGTCTTGGCAGACCTTATATCAAAAAGTGATATGTTTATTCCTTCATTTATAATACTTCTTATAAAAATATCATATGAAATATCTTCTTCAATTAATAAAATTTTTATTATTTGTTCGTTCATAATGAAATTGTTGGTAAAACCTGGCTTTTTAAAACCTCTTACCAGCAATTATTAAAAATATTTTAGAAAGTAGGTATAAGCCCCGAGGGTTAATCGACTATATAGTACTTTTTTATTAGACTAATTAAGGTAAAATTGTTTTATGGGTATATTCAAGCCGATTTTTTATTCTTTAATTTTTCTTTGTTTATCTTTATTTTCTTCTTCCTCTTTTTCTTATTACGGTTCAGAATTTGTAAGATTTGGAATAGTTGATATTCCCAGCGGAACAGGAACAACTCCTGTTGGTAGCACTCTTGATTTTGACATCACCGTAAACCCTCTATTTCCAAACATCGTTGAGCTTCCTTCCATAGGCGATATTATCTCAAAAAGACCTGGGTATGCTTTTATTGGCTCTAATCCTGCTTATGAAATTAAGTTAAATATTAAATCTAACAACATAGATATTAAAACTGTAGATTTAACTGATGCTGGCGGAAAAACGTTTAAAAGCATTCCTTTTAGTGCTTCCAAGGTAAAAGATACAAATGATAAGTTTTTATTATCTATAAGCATTCCTGATTCTATATCTGTCGGACCAAGTAGATTTACTTTAAACCTCTCTGATGGTTCTTCATTAAATAGCGAAATAGAAATAATTAATTTCTTAAAGATTAAAGTTAAAAAAACAAAACAGTCTTTAGGGAAACCTTCTATTAATAGATTATCAGTAAAGAAAAGCAAAGATACTTTTATAGTTTCAGCAAGAGGAAAAAACTTTTCTCCTAAAAATATTATTTATTTTAATAACTCAGTACAAAATGAATCTTCTGATCCTGAGAATACAAGAATTACTATTTTACCCAGCACATTAAATACTGAGATTTTAGAAGTTAATTTCGAAGATATTGAAGCATTAAACATAAAATTTACTTTTCCTGAGGCTTTAAAAGAAGCTACTGATATTGTCATAATAGTCACAACTCCTAGGGGTATTACTTCAAAAGAATTAACTATTGATAAAAAGTTTATCTTTTTCTAATTCTTAACCGTCTCTTAAGCTCCAACCTTTTATATGTTCTCATTATGAAAGCAATAATTTCATTTTTTACGTGTTTGTTCTTCTTAACTTTTTTCATTCCTTCTCAAGCAAGAGTTATTGACTCTGAAGGAAAATCTAAGTATGTAGGCCGGTTTGTATTTGATACAGTACCGATGAATTTAAAAGAACTTAGCTCCACAGCAGACAGAATATTTACTGGAATTTGTACTGACTCTACAGAAAGTTTCGACAATAAAAGCAAGGTCAATTTTATTAAGTACACTTTTAAGGTTTCTGAAAATATAAAAGGGGTGAAAGGTAAAAGCGAAGTTACTTTTAAACAGTGGAAACCTTTATCAAATGAGGCAAACTATGAAACAGGGAAAAAGTATATTATCTTTTTATATCCTAACAGTCCTCTTGGTCTAACAAGTCCTGTCGGTTATTTACAAGGCTTATTTGATGTAAATTTAGATGCTGATTCAAATAAAGAAATTGTTGTTGATAAAGTTTATAACGTTGATTTAAATAAAAGACTAAGATCCAAAGTCATAAGTACCAATAATAGCTCTCACTTAGATCAGAACAGACTCAGAGTGAACTATGATGATTTTGTAAGAACAATTAGAGAGGTGTTAAATGAAAAGTAATATCTGCTTTACTTTAACACTTATGTTAATTTTTTCTAGTATCTTTCCTGCTTTTGCTAGCGGTCCTCTTCTTGTTTCTAGTGATGGCTTTATAATTAGCTATAAAAATAATCCTCTTGTTTATAGATTTGATCGAGGAAATTTAGGAACATTATCAAATTCTGACGCTACTACTCTTGTTAAAGAATTACTAAATGATTGGTCAAATGTCAGTACTTCAAGTTTTGTTTTTAGAGAAGACACTCCTGGCTTAATACCTTTTGATGTCAATGGATCAAATTTTTCATCTATTCTTGAAAGTGATGGACCAAATGGATACACGCCTGTAATTTTTGATGATGATGGGCAAATTCTCGAAAATCTAATTGGTACTGGTGCAAGAAAAAGTGTTCTTGGTTTTGCTGGTCCATCTTTTATTAAAAGAGATTCAGAAGGCGACGCTATTTTTTCTGAATCTCAGGCTCTTTTCAATGGAGTTTTTATAAATGGAATAAACAATAGTAATGATCCAGAATTAAATATAAATGTTTTAAAAGGTACAATAAAACACGAATTTGGGCATGCAATTGGTTTAGATCATTCCCAAATTAACGTAGAAGCGCTTGATATGACTACTTCACAAAATATAAGAGATGCTGTTCCTTTAATGTTTCCTATTGCTGTAAGTAGTTTATTTGACTTACAAAGAGATGACAAATCAAGTATCACCCTCCTTTATCCAAAATCTTCTACAATAGGAGGGTTTGGTGAAGCACAAGGTAAGATTGTTAGGAGCGACGGAACAACTAAAGTTCTTGGTGCAAACATTATTTTTCGAAATGCAAACAACCCTTTGCTAGAAGCTGTCTCTTCTGTTTCTGGATATTTAGGAACAAGTGATGGAGATTTTAAAGTGGTTGGTCTCCCGCCAGGAGACTATACAATTGAGATTGAACCTATTAATTCTAGGTTTACTGGTGGTTCTGGTGTAGGGAATTATACAGAAAATAGTACAGATCTTTCTTTTCAAAATCCAGTTCCTAAAGGCTATTATGTGGCGTCTAATCTCCCAGTTACAGCTGATAAAACTATGGCCTCAATAATAATGATTAGTGCTGGTCAAATGCTTTCTGGTGTAACTATTATTGGTGCATTAACTACATCGAGCAGCTCTTCATCAAGTTCTTCATCAAGTTCTTCATCAAGCTCTTCTTCTAGTTCATCATCATCTTCTTCTTCTTCCACTTCAGGAAGCACAGGAACTCCTCCTCCTCCAAATGGCACAGTTCCTACTTGCAATAACAACACTCCAACATGTGCAAACGGCAGTCCTTATTGCCCTACAGGAAAAGGAACTCTATCTTGCAAATTTTTATTTGGTTCTGTAAGACCTACTTGTGATACTCCTTTTGGAACAGATCCTGATGCAGCTTATTGCGGTGGAGGAATTACTACTAGCTCATCTAGTTCCACTTCTTCTTCTACTGGCGGAAATTCAGGTAATCCTAACGGTTCTACTCCAAGCTGTGCAACTGGTTCTTCTGCTCCAGCCTGCTCTGTAGGCACGACTTCATGTCCTAGCGGAAAAGGATTGCCTGCATGTAAAACTCTTTTTGGTAGACCAACTACTGTATGCCTAGATGGATATAGTGTTTACGCTGATACTGCTTTCTGTACATCTAGCTCTACTTCCGGCTCTACCTCTGGTTCCACTTCTTCTTCTACAGGCGGAAATTCAGGAAATCCAAACGGCTCTACTCCAAATTGTGCAAGCGCTTCTTCTGCTCCTACCTGTTCTGTAGGCACAACTTCATGTCCTAGCGGAAAAGGATTGCCTGCATGTAAAACTCTTTTTGGTAGACCAACTACTGTATGCCTAGATGGATATAGTGTTTACGCTGATACTGCTTTTTGTACATCTAGCTCTACTTCCGGCTCTACCTCTGGTTCCACTTCTTCTTCTACTGGTGGAAATTCAGGAAATCCAAACGGTTTAATTCCATCCTGTGCATCGAGTTCTTCGACCCCAGCCTGTTCTGTAGGCACGACTTCATGCCCTAGTGGAAAAGGATTGCCTGTATGTAAAACTCTTTTTGGTAGACCCACTACTGTATGCCAAGATGGATATAGCATTTATGCTGATACTGCTTTCTGTACGAATTCTTTTGGATCATCAAGTTCAACTTCTGGATCAACCTCTGGTTCTACTTCCGGTTCTACTTCTGGTTCAATTAATCCAAATGCTTACTGTATAGGAAATCAGGTAATGTGCGACATTGGTACTCCTGCTTGTGCTTCTGGTATCCCCGCTTGTGGTTCTATATATGGTTTCACTGGTGATTTAGCCGGTCCTGGTTGTACAGATGCAGCAATGACTGTATTTGATCATAGAGCAGCATTCTGCAGGTCTAACGTAATGAGCTCTAGAGTTGACATTAATGATGACTTTTCTCCTATGGAAGATGTTGTATTGAATTGTGATAAAGAAACTTTATGTCCACACAGAAAACGCTTTGATGGTTGCAGAGAAGATAGGGTGGCTTGCAAGTGTATTTGTCCAGGAGTTGGGGAATATGAAAAGTCTACTCCTAGATGTGACAATAACAACAATGCAATTTGTTCTGATGGTTTAAGAGCTGAGTGTAAAAAAGATAAAAATTATCCCATTTGTTATGATGGAAAAATTGTCTGCCATGATAAAAATACTGGCGCTATTGATTTAATTGATTCTATAGAATGCAAATAGAATTTACTTTAAAAAAATTCTTTCTTTTGCTTCACCATTTTTATTATAAGCTTCCTCATAAATGACTTCGCCTTCTGGATTAAACTCTTTCATTGAAATCAATTTGCCTTTTTTATATAGTCTTTCAAATTTCAAGTTTCCACTCTCATTAAAATATTTTGCAATTCCATTTAATTGCCCTGATATATAAAGCTGCTCTGCTCTTTCTTTTCCATTTTTGAAATAAAGCTTAAGGAGTCCATCTTCTTTTCCATTTTTATAAATTATTTCTCCTGATAAAGAACCGCCATCATAAAATGTTTTTGCTAGCCCTTCTTTTTTTCCTTCTATAAAATCTGCTTCTCCCTTTTTTACACCATTTTCATAAAAATATGTTGCCTGACCATACTGTTTTCCTTTTATATAGTTTATTTCTGATTGCAAAGCACCACTTTTATAATAGGTTTTCACAAGACCACTTTTTTCTTCTTTTGCAAAAGTTGGTTCTATAGAAAAAAAGTCTGTAAGTAAAATTAAAAGAAGTAATATGTTAGTTACGTTAGGTTTCATAAAAAGCAATTATATTACTCAAAAGGATTTTTTAATCTAGATTAAGGTTTTTGATATTATCTTTAAAATCCTTAAGAATTTATGAGTTATATACATTATCAAGGATTTCTGATATACTTGTCAGTAAGCTTTGAAAGCTTAGACAATGGTGTCGTTAAAGACGATGTGGTCTTGTTTGGAGAACACATGTTAATAACAGCCTATTCGTTTAGGCCTCTCCCAAAAAGATAGGTCTATTATAGGAAAATCAGAAAAAGGGGGGAGTAAAAACCCTCCTTTTTTTTCTTTTTTAAAGCCTTCCAAGATAAAATTGGTGGAGAAAATGAATATAATTTTTATCTCCCCAGAATGTTCTCCTTTTGCTAAAGCTAGTGGACTTGGTGATCTTCTTTCTTATTTAGCAAAAAGCATTGAAAAAGAAGGACATAATGTAAAAGTTATTATCCCTAGATACGGATCAATTGATCCTTCCTCTTTTTTTATTGAAAAATTACCCACTGATATAAACATAGATTTTAACGGCAAAGAAACTAAAACAATGGTTTTTAAAGGAATAATTCCTAACTCTCTTGTAAACATTTTTTTCACTGAAAGTCAAAGCCATTTCAGCAATTCAAAAGATATTTATCTTGATTCAATTTTTAGTGATGATACAGTAGAAAGAAATGATTTTTTTTGTAGGAGTACTTTAGAAGTCATTTCTAATCTTGGGTTTACTCCTGATATTATTCATATTTTTGGATATCAATTTTCTGCCCTTTGCAAGCTTTTAAAAAACGATGAAGCAATAAAAAGCAAAGTTGTTTTCACTATATACAATACTTCTGACTTAAGCAACAGTCTCTCATACATAAAGAACACTAAAGATGCAATTAAATTATCAGATCTAACCACAACTGTTTCCAATAATTATGCAAAAGAACTTTTAACTCACAACAATCTTGGTTTTTCCCTTAAAGAGAAAAAAGATTGTTTTAAAGGTATATTTTCAGGCATTGACAATGAAATATATGACCCAGAAAAAGATAAAGAAATTGCTCAGACTTTTGCGCAAAACTATTTTTCTGCAGGAAAGAAAAAATGTAGAGACGAGCTCCTTGAATTGTGTAACTTTGAACAAAGCCTAACAACTCCTCTTTTTGGCATGGTCACCAGACTCAGTGAAGACAAAGGATTTCACCTGCTTCTAAATTCACTTCCTCTTTTTTCTACCATGAACTTAGAGTTAATACTTTTAGCAAAAGGCCCTGCTTCTCTTGAACAAGAACTAGTAAAAGTAGCTAGCAAAATTAATAATGTAAAGGTTTTTATTGATTTCAATTCTTCCTTTGCAAAGAAAATCTATGCAGGTTCTGACTTCTTTTTATCTGTTTCTAAAACAAATCCTGGGGGTTCTTCCATCCTTACATCCATGAAATATGGGTCTGTTCCAATTGCTTATTCTTCTGGTGTAAATAGTGAGATCATTACTGACATGGAAGAAAAAGAAAATGCAAATGGACTTTTATATACAGCACACACCAGAGATAATTTAATCCTTGCTATAAGTAAAGCTATTAAGTATTTTAAAAATAAAGACGGGTGGACAAAATTAGTAAAAGAATCAATGAGTTCTGACTCATCTAGGATAAAACCCGAAGAAGAGTATTTAAAATGTTATGAGGATGTTTTATTGCAAAAGATTGTCAATGATTAGGGTTTTTATCTTTTTCTGCGACAATATTAATATACAAAGAAGGGGTTCTCTACAATGATAAAAAAAATTAATGAAAAGCTTATCAAAGCTTTAAATGAAGATTTAGAAAAAGAAATGGCTGCTATTGTCAGATATTTGCACCATTCTTTTATTGTTTTTGGTCCAAATAGAGGTCCACTAGTTCAGATGTTTCGTGCTCAGGCTCAAGAAGCCACAGTGCATGCTATTAAGCTTGGTGAAAAAATTACAGCTTTAGGTGGACACCCTACAGTAAGAGTTGATCAAGTATTTGAGCCAGGTCATCAAACAATAGAAGACATGATTGAAGAAGATTTAAAAGCAGAAAGAGTACAGCTTGAGCTCTACACAAAACAATTAAAAGAGTTTGGTGATGAAAATCTTCCTATCAAACTGATGTTGGAAAATGTCATTATTGATGAAACTGTGCACGTAGAAGAGATGGAAAAATATCTCAGAACAACAAATGAAGATCTTGTTGTTTTAAACAAAAATGGAAAAGGTAGATGAAAGCTGGGACACGTGTCCTAGACTACTGTTTTTGCTGCTTCTATAACTGCTTCTAAAGCATTTTGAAAGGTCTCTGTATCTTTCAAGTAACTTCCTAGGTTCTTTTCATTTATTTTCTTTGATGTCATGGATTTGGTTATTACTGCTCTTATATCTAGAAGATTTCCTAGTTTCAAAAACTCATTTCTTCCATTTCCCTTAAAGCTCACACAAAGCTCGTGATCAACGCTTTGCAGATCATCTTCTGTAACTTTTTCTGCTGCATTTTCTTCTGTAATATCTATTTTCATGCCTGGGATTAAAAACGCTCTCATTTTTAAAGACCTGTCTATCTTCTCTTCAAAAAAAATAAGTTCGTGATTTCCCACCAATTCCAATCCTTTTTCTTTTGCCTGAATTAAAAGATCAGTTTCATCTGTTTCTAACTTTTCTGCAAATTGTAAAATAAAATCTTTTATCTTTTCTGAAATTTCATCTGATTCTTTTTTTGCATTAAGTACATTTTCATTATTTAAAAAAATATCCTTGAAAATGATAAGAAGGTTTTCTTCAATCTTTTTTTTCTGCTCTTGAGTTAAATTACTATCTTTATTGGCTGACATAAAAAAAAAGACGTTGGTTAAAGAAAGACGTTTCACTGGTCAAGATAACAAAAATGTATGTTCGAGTTGATTGAGTACATATTCTGGTTTTAATAGTTTCATACAGCTTACATGTGAACATATTACTTTTACATCACATGGCTGACAAGGAAGATTTTGTTCTAATTTTAAGGGAAATACTTTTTCCCCGACAGGTAACCATTTTTCTGGTCTTGTTGGTCCATAAAGCACATATGTAGGAATTCCTGCTGCTGCTGCTAAGTGTGAATTGCCTGAATCTACACAAATAGCTAAATGCATGTTTTCATACAATGCATAACATTCTCTAATAGTAGTTTTGCCGCACAGATTTATATATTTAAACTTATCTGTATATCTGGAAAAACGTAAAATATTTTCATAGATTTCTTTATCTATTTCTGCTCCTGTAAATAAAAATTGAGCTTTATATTTTTCATAGAGCATGTCCATTAAATTAGCAAAATATCTTTTTGGCCACATTTTATATGGGTGGGCACTACTTGCATGAATTAAGATTTTGGGTTTAAAAGGATCGAATAAAGATATTAGCTCTTTTGCTTTTTTCTTTTCTTCACTTGTCGGGAAGATTTCAGGTGTATACCTTTTTGGATTTTTCTTATATGGGTTCAAGCAATTTAAAAAATTATCCAATTCATGAAGATTTTTATCATAAGGTATAGATTTTGTAAGAAGAAAAGATCTAGTCTCTGTATTAAAACCTACTCTTTCTTTTCCACCAATTAAAAATGCTAAAAAAGCACTAGAAAGTGACCGTTTTAAGACAAAGATTAAATCATATTTTTCTTTTCTTAGGATTTTAGCGCAGGAAAAGAAAGAGGTAAATTCATTTGCAGGTGAGACATTACGCGCAACGTCTCTACGGCTTTGTTCATACTTATGAAATTTTGTGGTGTCCAAATAATAAACTTTATTTACATGCGGATTTCCCTCTATAAGCTCTCCACTGTTTGGGGACACGACTACATCAATTTTTGAATCAGGGAATATTTCTTTTACGTTTTTTATAAAAGGTGTGGTTAATACTGTATCTCCGATAAATCTATAACGCAGAATCAAAATTTTTGGGTTCATGAGTGTATTGCTTCTCCAAGGCAATCTTCCAATGCCTCAAGCAATACTTCTGAATATGTAGGATGAGCATGTATTGATTCTATTAATTTATTTACAGTTATATCGTTTTGCATTGCAATTACTATTTCATGAATTATGGAAGAAGCCTCTGCTCCCATAATATGACAGCCTAATATTTTTTTTGTATTTTTCTCCATTAGAACTTTTACAAGTCCTTCTGTATGTCCGCTGGCTTTTGCTTTTCCTGACGCTAGGTATAAGAATTTCCCTATTTTGTAATCAATATTTTCTTCTCTTAGCTGTTCTTCATTTTTCCCGACAAAAGCCACTTCAGGATAGCCAAAAATACAAGAAGGAATTAAATCACCTTTAAAAATAGATTTTTTTTCTAGAATGTTTTTAGCAACTGCTCTTGCCTGAAAACTAGCTGTATGAGCCAACTGTGGGAAATTAGTAACATCTCCTATTGCCCAAATGTTTTTAACATTTGTTTGGAGACATTCACTTACTTTTATAAAGGTATTTCTTTCTAGTTCTACCCCTGCATCTTCAAGTCCTATATTTTCTATATTTGGTATTCTACCTACAGCTATAAGAACCTGTTCAAATTCCTGAGCTTCTTTTACATCTTCTTTTGTGCTTGTAAATTGAATCTGGGCATAGTCCTGTTTTTTCTCTAGAAGTTTTGTAGCAAAGTTTGGCTTAAGAGTGATTCCCCTTCTTTTAAGAGATCTAGACAGGTTTTCAGATATTTCTTTATCAAGAATAGGGCAAATCATTTCTTGAATTTCAGCTATAGTTACTTTTGACCCCAAAGCATTAAACACTCTTGCAAATTCTATACCGATGGGTCCAGAGCCTACTATTAACAAGCTTTTTGGAGCTCTTGGAATGTTCCAAACTTGATCACTGTTTAATATAATTTTCCCATCCACCCCAAAAGAAGGAATATTTTTAGGTCTGGATCCAGTAGCTATTACAATTTCATCTGCTTCAAGAACTTTTATTTCCTCTGCTGTTTCTACTTCTACTTTTTTATTTCCGACAAGTTTAGCTTTTCCTCTAATTAAAGTGATCTTATTTTTCACAAAAAGCTTTTCTAGTCCTTGTTGTAATTGCTTTATAATTTCCCCTTGAAAAGTTCTTAGATTTTCAACATTTATATTTAAGCTATTTATACTTTCTGGAGAAGAAAATATTTTCTTTTTGAAGAGTAATTCTTTAAAGTGTTCTAGTGCTGAGGTTTGATCCAAAAGGGTCTTTGTAGGTATACAGCCAACATTAAGACAAGTCCCCCCTATTAAAGACTTATCGATTACAGTTACATTTAATCCAGCTTTTGCTAGTATTATGGCTGTGTGATATCCACCTGGTCCTGATCCAATAATTATGACTTTCTTCATTTTCACCTCTAATTATGACAGACATTATAACTATTCATTACAATATGGGCTGTTAAAAACTGTCAAAAAGATAGAAATAAGGTGAAAAATAAAGGTTAATAAAACAAGGAAATAGATATACAGGTAAAATTACTTTTTCTTTTTTAACAAGTTACTTTCACCAGATTTTTATTTTACCCCTCTATAAAGATTATTACTGACATAAAATCTGCTTTACTACTACTATTAAATTTATTAAATTCTTAAGATAGAACATAGAATATATAATGAAGATAAAAAATTATAATAAAAAACAATTAAAAGGATAAAATAAAAATATGACAGGGATAAAAAGTAATTTAAAAGAGGATAAAGATTTAACAATGGAAATAGAAGTAAAGACAGACAATTTTAGAAAAGTGGTTTCATGTGCCAGTAGAGCAACATCTAATAAAGCTATTCAACCCATATTAAATAACTTACTTTTATCATGTGTTAATGATTCACTTGTAGTTTCTGCTACAGATTTAGATTTAGCAATAGAGTGTAAATTGAAAGCAAATGTTTCTATATCAGGAAAAATTACATTACCAGCAAGGAAGTTAGATGAAATAGTAAGTAAAGCCTCTGGAGAAGATATAAATATATCCATAGACCAAAATCAATTAGCAAAGATTTTAAGTAATAGATCAAAATTTCAAATAAATGGAGTTTCTTCTGATGATTATCCAGAAGTAATAAAAAAAACAGAAGAAACTTTATTAGAAATAAATCAAAATGATCTTTTAAATGCAATATCATTAACTTCTTTTGCTACATCAAAATTTGATACAAATAGTATTTTATCTGGAGCTAATTTTGAAATAAATGGAAAAAACTTTGAAATAGGTGCAACAGATGGAAGTAGACTAGCAAGATATCAAGGAAATTTATCTTCTGGATCAGAATTAAAAACTAAACAAAGTGTTGTAATTCCTGGAAGAGCATTAATAGAGTTAGAAAGATTAATAAATAGTTTTAAGGATGGAAATGAAAAAATATCTTTTTATTTTTTACCAGGACAAATAGTTTTTCAAAATAATGATTTTTCTTTAAGTACAAGACTTATAAATGGTTCTTTTCCTGAATACGATAAATTAATTCCAAAAGAGCAACCATCAAAAGCAATATTTAAAAAGAGTGATATTTTATCTGCATTAGATAGAGTTTCAATACTTGCTAATGAAAGAACAAATGTAATAAAAATGACCCTAAAAAAGGGTAGTAGTGCAGCACAGCTTATTGCTAATTCCCCAGACTATGGAAATGCTACAGATGAAGTAGATGTTGAATATAATGGAAATGATATAGAAATAGCATTTAACTATAAATATATGTCAGAAGCCATAAGAAATATTCCAAATGATAAAGTAGTTTTAGAGTTAGATTCTTCTCTCTCTCCAATATTAATTAAGGTTAATGAAAAAAACTATAACTATACTTACTTAATAATGCCTGTACAGCTTAGATAATAATACCGCCATGGGCGACCTCGCCCCAAAAAGGTGGGAGGAAAAGGACTGAGTACAGAGATAAAAAAAGAAAATAAAGCAAGATTTAGTTCAGAAGAATTAAACAAACTTTTTAAGTGTAATTTAGATTTTAAAGAAAAATACTCCATAAACACAGACTCTAGAAGCATAAAAGAAAATGAGATATTTTTACCGCTTATCGGTGAAAAGTTTGATGGGCATGATTTTATCCATGGTTTGGAGTGCATATCATTTTGTGCAAGAACCCACTTAAATAAAGTGGATAAAAAACACCATGATAGATTAATCATAGTAGAAAATACTTTAGATGCATATCATTTATTAGCTAATTATTATAGAAAGAAAATAAATCCAAAAGTTATAGGGATAACAGGAAGCTCGGGAAAAACCACAACAAAAGAAATTGTTTCTGCAGTACTTTTGGGGAAATATAAAATTCATAAAACAAAAGCAAACTTTAACAATGAAATCGGTGTTCCAAAAACAATTTTAGAAATGTCAGAAGACACAGAAGTTTTAGTTTTGGAAATGGCAATGAGAGCACAAGGAGAAATTAGATATTTGTCAAAAACCGCAGAGCCCAATATTGTAATAATTACTAATGTTGGAAATGCTCATATTGGTAGATTAGGAAGTCTTGAAAATATTATTAAAGCTAAATCAGAGATACTATTACATTTAAATAAAGAGGGTTTAGCAATCCTTCATAACGATAAAGCCCTTTTAAGTCATGCAGAAAAAGTGCGAACAGGAAAAACGAAAACATTTGATTTGTCATTGGTTGAAGAAATTTCTTATATGGGCTATAAATCAAGCTTTAATTTTAAGGGAAATAAACATTCAATCAATGCTATCGGTTCAGTATATATATTAAATTCAATTGCTGCTTTTCTTGTTGCAGAAGAGCTGGGAATGAATAGCGTACAAATGCAAGAAGGATTAAACACTTTCTCTGTCCCCAAAGGAAGGGGAAACCTCATAAAAATTTCTGAAAATATATTTCTTTTAGATGAGTCTTATAATGCAAATCCAGAGTCTGTTAAGTCTACTGTTAACAATATGGTCTACTGTTTTCCATCAGACTTTAAAAAAATTCTTATCCTCGGAGAATTAGCTGAGTTGGGTGAATATGAAGATACCTTACTAGATGACCTTGCCAAATGGCTATCTGATAAGCCTTTGAGTAGTGTAATTACGATAGGCAATTCTTTAGAAAAGGTAAATATTGAACTACAAAAGAAAGCTAAGAACGTTAAAAATGCAGAAGAGTGTTGTACCATTTTAAAGAGTGTTGAGCCGAAGACCTTAATTGCTGTAAAAGGCTCTCGGGTAGCTGGACTTGATAAAATTGTAGAGTACTTGGAGAAAAATAATATAGCCTAATAGATAAAAAGGATTTATCATGGAAAAGTCAAAAATAAAAATAGATTTAAGTAATTATGTAGGAATAGAGCTGAGTGCTGATTTTAGGGGTTATGAAGACAAAACTTATAATATTTTAACTAGCTTATATAACTCAAAGGGTGACCTTCCGCAAATGACAGGCTGGCTAAATCTTCCCCATGATACAAAAATGTTTGATGATATTCAGAGCTTTGTAAATAAAACTATAAGTGAAGATAAATATGAACATCTTCTAGTATTTGGAATTGGTGGATCTAGCTTAGGAGCACAGGCACTTTTAGATGGATTGAACACTCCACTATGGAATAGAATCTCTAAAGGAAAGAGAAAAAATTTCTTAACGGTTGATTTTATAGATAATTTAGATCCGCAAATTATTAGAACTATTTTAAGTAGACTAAAACTGGATCAGACTTTATTTGTTGTGATTTCTAAAGCAGGTGGGACCGTAGAAACAATGGTTCCTATGCTTATAGCTAAAGAGTGGACAGGCGAAAACTTTTATAAACAATGTGTTTTTGTTACCACTAGTGGGAGAGGACTACTTTTTGATTTAGCACAAAAAAACAACATTCCTGTTTTTCCTATTCCTGAAAATGTTGGTGGAAGATTTTCTGTATTTTCGCCAGTAGGATTACTTCCAGCAGCTCTTTGTGGGCTTGATTTAAATGAAATCAAAAAAGGTATATTAGATGCTGATTCCATATGTCAAATGAAAGATTTAAAGACTAATCATGCAGCTATGATTGCTCTTGCTTCTTACTTCTCATATAAAGCAGGAAAAAATATTTTTGTACTCATGCCATACAGTACATGTCTTAGAAAATTTGTAGATTGGTTTGTTCAGCTTTGGGCAGAGTCAGTCGGAAAAAATTTAAAAGGATCCACGCCGATTCCAGCCATTGGTGCTACTGATCAACACTCTCAAATCCAACTCTTCAATCAAGGTCCTAATGATAAATTAACTTGTTTTGTAAAAATAAATAAGCATAAGAGAGATTTAACAGTGCCTGATTTTTCTAATGAAACTCAAGAATTTAGAATCTATGCAGGGCATAAAGTAGGAGAGATTTTAAACATTGAGTTAAATGCTACAAGGCGTGCAATGACTGAAAATCAAAGATCAAATTTTACTGTTTCTTTGCCAGAATTAGATGAATATTACTTAGCTCATTTAATGTACATCTTAGAAGTTTCTACAGCAATAATGGGAAATCTTCTAGAGGTAAATCCTTTTGATCAGCCAGGAGTAGAACTAGGAAAGAAATATATTAAAGAAGAATTGGCAAAATAATTATCTAGTAGCTATTAATTCTTTTAACATTTCATCTTTAATTTGTTTTACTGAGATTTCTTTAAAGTGAAGTAGAGATGCTAGTAGCGCTGCATCACAGTTTGTTTTTTTAAAAACATCAATTACATCTTTTAATTTACCGGCACCACCAGAAGCAATTACAGGGACATTTACAGCCTCGGCGACCTTTTTTGTAAGCTCTAAGTCGTAGCCTTCTTTTGTGCCATCTGCGTCCATGCTAGTAAGTAAAATCTCTCCAGCACCCAGAGCCACTCCTTTTTTTATCCACTCTATGGCATCTAAGCCAGTGTTTTCACGTCCACCCTTTATGTAGACATCCCAACTTGCCGATACGTTTCTTTTAGCATCTATGGCTAAAACAATACACTGAGATCCAAATGCTTTTGCGCCTTCGTAAATTAAATCTGGATTTTTTATAGCAGATGAGTTTATAGTAACTTTATCAGCACCAGCTCTTAAGAGATCTCTCATTTCATCTATAGATGAAATGCCCCCGCCTACGGTAAATGGAATGAAAACCTCAGAGGCTACTTTTTCCACTAACTCTATGAGAGTTTTTCTTTTTTCATGGCTAGCTGTGATATCTAAAAAACAAAGCTCATCAGCACCTTCTTTATTATAAAATTTAGCTAATTCTACCGGGTCGCCTGCATCTCTAAGATTTAAAAACTGAGTACCTTTAACGACTCTTCCATCTTTAATGTCTAAGCAGGGAATAATTCGTTTTGCTAGCATGTTTGATAACTCACGTTAAAGTTTATATACTGTCTAATCAACTCAAAATCTTTAATATTGGAAGTAACCACCTTAGCATTTATTTTTTTGCCTGAGGTACAAATAAGACAATCGTTAAACAATAATGATCGTTTGTTTTTCAAATCTGGTCTAGTTGCTAGAATCTTACCTATTATTATTCCTGTTAGATACCAATCATTATGTGAGGGTGTTATGATTCTATTTCTTTCAGTCATTGATTTAACAAACAGATCAAAACTCAATAACCCTTTGGGCTTATTTACAAAACCGGTAATTAACTCTGCTGCAACTACGCTGCTTAATGTAACTCTATCATTGTCAGCAAGATCCCAGATAAGACCGCTTCTCATTTTTGAAATATATATAGAAGTATCCCAAACTATTGGTTGCATAATTTATGAAAAGAAAGGACTAAAGTCTGGATCATGAGCATTTTTAATAAAGATTTCTGTTGCTTTTCTTACTTCTTTTTCCGTTTTTCTATCAGCAAGAGATTTTAAACACATTTCTATGGCCTGACTGTCGGAGTCAGCATTTAGAATATTTTTTGCTCTTTTTACTAAATTAGGATCAACCATTATATTTTTTCTGATTTTGTTTGATTTTGACTTCATGTATATATTATACACACAGGTGTGTATATGGTAAACAGCACTAAATCCACCTTTTTCTTCTAAAGTAGAAAAGCATAGAAAGAGAAGAAGCAGCCATTAGAAAAAGAGCAAATGGATAACCATATTTCCATTTTATTTCTGGCAAAATCTCAAAATTCATTCCATAAATCCCAGCAATAAATATAGGAGGAGTAAAAACAGTAGAAACAATAGTAAGAACTCTCATAACCTCATTTAACTTATAGCTAACACTGGACAAATAAATATCAAGCATTCCAGAAAGAATATCTCTATAAGTTTCAACAGTATCCATGACCTGGATGGTGTGATCATAGACATCCCTTATGTAAATTTTTGTAGAGTCTTTTATCAATTCAGAATCTTCTCTTAAAAGCCCACCTACAACTTCTCTTAAAGGCCATACTGACTTATGTAAAAATATCATTTCTCTTTTTAATGCATGAATGTCGTGAATGCTGCTTTCCGAAGATTTTTTTAAAATAGCTTCTTCAACTAGTTCAATTCTTTCACCGACCTTTTCAAGAATAATAAAATAATTATCTACAATAGCATCTACTAGAGAATAAGCTAAATAATCAGGTCCTAACCTTCTAGTCTTTCCTTTACCAGAACGAATTCTTTCTCTAACAGGATTAAAAACATCTCCTTCTATTTCTTCTTGGAATGAAATTAAAAAATTAGCACCTAGAATTATGCTAAGTTGTTCTGAAACAATTTCATTGTTTGAATTATTGTAAGATAACATTTTTAAAACAACATAAATATTGCTTATAAAATCTTCTTCTTTTGGTCTTTGGTCAACGCTTAAAATATCTTCTAAAGCAAGAGGATGAATATTAAATCCTTTTCCTAGTTTTTCTAAGTCTTCATTCTTTAAAATACCATCTATGTTTATCCAGACAATTCCAGGTTTGTCTTTATAAAGAAGGCATTCGTCAATGCTCTTAACTACTTTTTCGTCAAATGAGGTCTCGCTATAATTAAAAACATCAATTTTAATTTCTTTACTTTTTACATCTCCAGTGTAAACAAGGGTTCCTGGAGGGAGTCCTGCTTTTTTCGAATGTTTTTTAAAAAGTTTAGGCATTTATAAGTCTCTATTTTATCAGTTTATTTACCTTCTCTTTACAAATATCCTTTATAGTGCAATTACTTAAAAAGTAACATAGGTGATTATATTGCAAAAATAAGAAAAATATAAATCTCTAACCATCTGCATCTACTCAAATAAGAGGATATCCAATTCTCTTTACACATTCTTTATCCATGGCCTTTATAGTGCCCTTGCTTAAACATGAGGTACTCTATGCCATCAACAAATATTCAAAATCCTTCAGTGTCAGAAGTAAATCCTAATCAATCAGCAAGCGGGCCAAAGGGAGATCGCAGAAGTGCAGATCCAGAAGTAAAAAGAAAATATATTGCTTTAAAAGAAAAACAAGAGAGCATGAGAGATAAACAAGCAGATGGAAAACCATCTGAAGGAATATCAATAAATAGTCAAGCAACAACAATAGCAGCAGGAGAAACATCAGCAACACAAACAAATGGTCAAGCAGCAGCAATAGTAAAACCAGAAGTAACACCAGAAACACAAAAAGATGGAGAACCAGTAGGAATAATAAAACCAGGAGTGAAGCCAGAAACACAATCAGATGGAGAGCCAGTAGGAATAGTACCACCAGAGGGACCAAAGCCAAATCCACCAATACCAGAACCACCAGCATTACCACCACAAGCACCACCACCAGAACTACCAAAAGGAGGACCAAGTGCAGCAGGAGGAGCTAGTGGTGCAGGAGGAGCAAATAATGAAGAAAAAGAGTATCAGGATCAAGCAAAAATAGATAAGCTTAAAGCAGATATTAAAGCAGAAGAAGTAAAATTAGAAAAGGCTACTTTAGAAGCAGCGAAACTAGAAGGAGAAAATGCTGGGTTACAAGTCAAGGTTACTAGTGCTTACAGAGAAGCAGATAGATTAGATGGAGCAGCAAAAGACCTAGAAGGAAAAGCAGATGCTCTTGAAGCACAGCCCGGAACTCCAGAACAAAAAGCGGCAAATAAAGCAAGAGCAGATGAAATGAGAACAAAAGCTAAAAAGATGGAAGAAGATGCTAAGAAAGAAAGAAAAAATGCTAAGGAAATGGAAAATAAAATTGCTACCAATTTAGCAAAAATAGCACAATTAAAAGCTGAAGCTGGACTCAGTGAGAAAAAAATAGCAAAGCTTGAAGCAGAGTTAGCGAAAGAAGAAGCAAAACCTAAGGACCCAAAGAATAATAATTAGAAGATTGTTTTAAGCATAATTGGTAGACTGAGATTGTTGTCCAGTAAAGACGCCCCAACGGGGCGTCTTTTTTATTGGCTTCTTTACCTTCTCTTTACTTATGGCCTTTATATTGCAATCACTTAAAAAGTAAGATAGGTGATTATATGTCAATAAATGGGAAAAATATAAATTCTTTAGGTGGGATTAAAAACACTAAATCTTCAAATGGGCCAGCAGCCTCAGGCAGTGCACAATTAGCATTAAGTAAAAGATTAGGAGACTTGAGAGCAGCACAAGGAGCAATGACTAAACCTTGGACTAAGCCACCAGAAGGAGCACCACAAGCAGATGGACCAAAACCAAATGGAGTACCAATAGATGGTTTACCACCAGGTGAACCAAAACCACTAACGAAGCCAGAAGGAATATTGATAGATGGTTTACCACCAGGTGAACCAAAACCAGAAGAATCAATGACAGGAACTGCAGCATCTGGAATACAAGAAGCAGCAGCACTGGCAGCACAAGCAGCAGCATTAGCAGCAGTACAAGGGGGAGGAAGAGCACAAGGATCAGGTGGATCAAGTGGTTCAGGTGAAACTAAAAGTGAAAAAGATTATCAGGATCCAGCCGTAGTAGCAAAACTTGAAGAAGAGTTTAAAAAAGCAGATAGTGAATATCAAAATGATTCAGGAAAAGCAGCAGAAATAGAAGGAAAAATCGCAGAAGGTGAAGATATGGCTAGTATTGCTCAGGATGATGCAGACTCACTTTCTAAGGAAGCAGAAGATCTTGAAGCAAAAGGACAGACTCTTATAGATAAAGGTGGAGACGAAAATATAGCAGAGGGTAATAAACTAAAACAAAAAGCTAAAGGTATAAAAGCAAAAGCAGATAAAGCAAAAGCTGAAGCTAAGAAAAAGAAAACAGAAGTAGCTAAATTAAAAGCAAAATTAGCAGAAGCAAAAAATAAAGCAGAGCTCAGTAAAGAAAAAAGGACTGAGGCTAAAGCAGAATTAGATAAAGAAAAAGGAAAACCTGAAAAGCCAGGCGGAGACAGTAAGCAGGCAAATGGTGGACAACAAGGATCATCTCAGTCATCTTAGACTTTTACTAATCCCTCAACTAATAATGCAATGAAATATCTTTGATTGGTGTAGTGTGTCATTCTGAGCATTAGCGAAGAATCTACGAGCGTTTATAGATTCTTCGTCGCAGAACTCCTCAGAATGACATTTCACAAGGGCAACCCCCTCTTTTTCTCTAACACTTTAAAATTTTAGAAGTAAGTCCAGCTTCTTTAACCTTCCCATTACAAATGGCCTTTATAGTATCTTCACTTAAAAGAAAGTTAGGTTAGGAAATTACATGGCAATCAACAACAATAATATAGATCCAACAAGAAAAACATCAGGAATACCAGCTCCTAATACTTCTAATGGTGCCAATAAATCCAGTGGCCCTAATCCAGGTTTAAGTGCAAGATTTGCAGGAATGCAAAGACAGTCAGCTAGTATGAGAAGCAACTCAGATGCATCAGGAGGAGGCATGGTAGGCATTACTCCACCAGGTGTAAAGGTAAACCCGACAAACACTCCTCTAGTAGGTATTATTCAACCAAATGTACAAGTAAATTCTGGAGCACAAAGGACCAGTGGAGGCTCAACAGAATCATCAGCTAGTCTAGAACAAGAGTATTCTAAGCTAGAGAATGACTATGCTAACTTTAGTACAGAAGCAGCAGAAGCAGGAGCAGAAGCAGAAGGTATAGCTGGGCAAATAGAAAATTTAAAGTTTGTTTCTGCTAGCTACGATAGCATGAATTCTGCAGGTGGTTCAGCAGCAGCTGCCGGAGAGAACAAAGAATCAAATAAAGGAAAAAAAGAAGAAATAGAGAATCAAATTAAAGAATTACAAGCAAAAATAACTACATTAAAACAAAAAGCAGGAGAAGCTGCAGCTAAAGCTGACAATGCAAAAGTTGCTATGGAGCCACTTCCAGCAAAAATAGAGGCAGCAAGGCAAGTAGAAGATAAACAGTTCGAAATGAACACGGTACAAGACACGAAAGCCCAAAATGAGGCTGATAAGATGAGGAAGCAGGCTGAGGAAAGTGACAAAGCAGTTGAATCAAAGTCGAGGGAGGCTCAAAGAATTAGGCAAGAAGCTGATAAATTAGAAAAGATGCCTAATGAACCTTTCATGGTAGGTAGTGAAACTCTATTTCCAGACAATAAAAAAGCAGCCCAAAACAATAGGAACTATGCAGAACGCCTTGAGGAAGAAAGTAAAGCAGCTAAGAAAGCAGCTGACGATCTGAGAAAAAAAGCTAATGAATTAGATCCACGCGTAAAAGCTAATTATAATAAGCCAGTAGGTGTTACTCCTAATGCTGCAGGAGGAGCAGGAAGTAATACATCAGGACGCATTGCTCCACCAGCCCCAAGAGGAGCTTTCGTAATAGATGCAAGCGGAGGAAGTGGGGTAAATGGAATCGGAGGAAATGGAAGTGGGGTAAAAGAAAATGAAGTAAAACAAAGTGCTGAGCAAGAAGCAGAAGCGCGTAAAGCACAAGATCAAGAAGTACAAGAACAAAGGCGTGCACAACAAAAAGAAGCAAAAGCACAAAATCGTGCTGCACAAGAGAAAGAAGATGCAAAATATGGAAGTGCTGCACAAGAGAAAAAATACACAGATTTACAAACAACCTATGCTCAAAACAATATTGTTGCAGGTGGATCAGAAGGGCGTATAGAGGGATTAAAAGATGAAATAGAAGGTTTAAAGAGTAAAGTGAACGAACTTCAAGGCGCAGCTCAAGTTGATTCTTTTAATTCAAATCAGACTGATGGAGAAAAGAAAGATTCACAAAAAGATGTCGAGTCATTGCTTTCTGAAATCATAAGAAAATCTGCAGATCTAGTAAAGGAGCAGAAACAGGCAGCGGGAGCAAAAGTGGGTGTTGAAGTGAGTAAAGAACTAATGGAAAGTACCTCATCAAAAAAAGAAGAAGCAAAAGCAAGAGAAGAGAAAAGAGCAGAATTTAAACATAGTGTAACTGGTGAAGGACTGCAGGAAGGAATGGCTGGAATCCGGAAAGAACTAGATAAGTTAGTAAGTAGACTTAATCAAACGTCTGATAGCAAAATGCGTATAGAAATAGAGGACAAAATAGATGCTCTAATGGAAAAACAAACAAGAATCAGTGAATTGAGAAGAAGCGTCTGATAGCAAAACGTGTGCAGAAATACAGGGCAAAATAGATGCTCTAATGGAAAAACTACTTAGGCATTACAGTTCTAATATGAAGTTAAATATAAACATTTTCAGAAGTAGGATCATATACTCTAATTTGATTTTTTCCATATTGTTTAGCCTTATACAAGGCTTCATCAGCAAGTTTTAAAACAAGTTGATAATCATAGTCACCTTCTCTTGGCAGCATAGTACCGCACCCAATACTAATAGTTATTATATTTGAAACTTGAGAAAATTTATGTTCTATTTTTTTATTTCTAACACTTTCTAAAACTTGATTTGCTACCTTAAGAACACCTTTTGTGTCAGTAGATGGAAGAATGACAGAAAATTCATCGCCACCAAAACGAGCCAATAGATCAGTGGGTCTTTTTAAAACAGATGCAATTGAGTTTGAAATCTCTTTAATTACTTCATCACCTTTAAGATGTCCATAGTGATCATTATATTCTTTAAAAAAATCTATATCAATCATAAGGACAGAAATTAAAGCCTCATCTCTTTGTGCCCTTTTCCATTCTTTTAAAAGGGTTTCATTAAAAAAGCTTTTGTTTGCTGCCCCTGTAAGACCATCTTTAATTGAAAGTTTTTCCAATTCTTTTTTACTTTTATCTCTTATAAGAGCATATTTTATAGAGCTTAAAAATCTTTTAGGGTCAAAGTCTGATTTTATTACATAGTCTTGTGCTCCATTTTTTACAGCAAGTAGAGCGACTTCTTCATCTGCTAACCCCGTAAGAAGTATTATAGGAATAGTCGAAATCTTACTTTTTATTACATTAAATGTTTCAATTCCAGTACTATCTGGCAATGTAAGATCAGAAATTATTAAATCAATGTTTTTATTTTTTTCAATAGCTTCCAACCCAGATTTTATAGTGGTTACCCACGTTACCTTAAAGTCAGAACCCTTAAAAGCCTCAATAATAAGCCTTTCATCGTCCTTATCATCTTCAATTAATAAAACATTCATTTCTAATACCTCTTTACCTGGGAAGCTCAACAATTTCAAGCCAGTATTTTTTCAGGCTGGTTATTACGTTTGTAAACTTTTCAAAATCCACAGGTTTTCTTATAAATGAGCTAGCACCAAGATCATATGTTTTTAAGATATCTTCATCAGCCTGGGAAGTCGTAAGTACTAAAACAGGAATTTGCCTGAGTATTGGATTAGCTTTTATTTCTTTTAGGCACTCTCTCCCATCTTTTTTTGGCATATTTAAATCAAGTAAAATAATAACAGGCCTCGGTGAAGTGGAAGGATTATCATATTTCCCTTTTCTTAAAAGATAATCCATTAACTCCTCGCCATCTTTAACCCAATTAAGAGTGTTTAAAAGCTGGCACTCTTTGAAAGCATTACTTGTTAGCAAGTAATCATCCTCATCATCTTCAGCTAACAGTATTGTAACTGCTTTCTTTTTCTCTTCCATTTTTGTCCTCCTTTGAATAAAAAACAATTGAAGCTGGAAAAATCATAGAAAATTTTGAACCAATACCAGGAATACTTTTTACTGTGATAGATCCATTGTAAAAAGCTAGTATTTTTGCGCAAATTGCAAGCCCGATCCCAGTACCCTCATAATCCTTTTTTCCATGTAATCTTTGGAAGGGCATAAAAATTTTATTTGCATATATTTCATCAAATCCTATTCCATTGTCCTCAACAAAAATCTCAATATCTCCATTATCAAGTTTTTTATAGTAAATATTTATAATTGGAGATATATCAAATTTTGCATATTTAATTGAATTTGATATTAAATTTTGAAATAACTGATTCATATATAAT
>Ga0105164_10000467_pt1 | contig 28610 bp, 31 predicted proteins | sample VDWuncwatermetaG_FD_89674 | JGI IMG/M metagenome (GOLD analysis project Ga0105164, IMG submission 89674) | Wastewater microbial communities from Netherlands to study Microbial Dark Matter (Phase II) - VDW unchlorinated drinking water | ecosystem: Environmental > Aquatic > Freshwater > Drinking...
CCACCGCCTCGCGAATGCCGACGATGGTTTGTTGGCGTTCGTTGGCCAGGGCGGCTTCCGCATGCTTGGCCTCCAGTTGGCGCTTGGAATAGGTGCTGACCGCGGCGCGGTTGCCAAGCGGATAACTGAGCACCAGTCCCGCTCCATAGTTGTAGAAGTCGCCGCTGAAGTTCCTGGTAAAGGCTTCGCCGTAGTCGCCGCCGAGCCCGGCGAGTCCGAGGGTGCCTTGAAACGACAGCGTCGGCAGCAACTGGTTGCGGGCAAATTGCTTGTTGAGTTCACCGGACTCGATCTGCTTTTTGGCCTGGGTGATCTCCGGACGCTGTTCGATCGCGATGTCGATGGCCTCCTGGAGGCTAAGAGGCTCCAAGACTGTGACGGGGGCATCGGCGGGTGTCAGCCTCACGTCTTGACGCAACTCTTCCTCGCCCGGATTCAAGAGACGCCGTAATTGGTCTTCCTGGTCACGAATGGCTTTCTCCGCCACCAACACCTGCTCTACCCTGGATGCCATTGCGGCTTCGGCTTGGAGCACGTCGACGATCGACATGATTCCCGCTTTCGCCTTGGCTCGGTTTGTGGCTAAGAGTTCTTCTGCGGCCTTTAACGCTGCCTGTGCAACTTTCAAGTTTTCGTTCGCAAACACCAGCTCCCAATAGGTTTGCTCCACCGTGGAGACGACGGTCATCACGCGATCTCGAAATACATGCTGCTCAACCTCGGCATTGTTTTGAGCAACCTTAATGAAGGTCTTGTTGATCGCGATCCCAGCGTTTCTGAGTAATGGCTGCGTGAAAGTGAAGGCCAGGCCGCCCGTCCACGAGGGATTGAACAGGAATCCTCTGGCGACATTTTGATTCACGCTGCTTCGTGCCGGGGCATAATTCACATCGAAATTACCGCCGGTGATCAGGTTGGTCGAGGCGTCCACGGTCACGGAATGGTTGCGTTGATCGAAGGTTGTGATCTGACCGAGGAGGTTCGGATCAGTTCCTCCGAACACCGGCCGATTGAGCGGGTTCACCGTTCGGTTATATTGACCGTTGATGCTGAGGTTGGGGTCGAACTTGGATTGTTCGATGATAATATCGGCTAGCCGACTTTCACGATTCTGACGGCTGATGCTGATGTCGAGATTGTGTTGCAGTGCGCGGATCGCGGCTTCAGCCAGGGAGACAGTTTCACGTCGTTCAGCGGGAATAGGCTGAGTCACATCGAGGCTCCAACTTTGAGATGGTGACACGACGCAGCACAGGCCAGCGATCACGAGATTCGCGAGGTTGTGGCGAGGTGGAGATGTGAGATTCATACATGCCTCCTTGATCGACGATCTGAGCAAGAGCATACTATAATGTGTCCTATGGACGCTGTCATGAACATTAATGCTCGTCTCATCCAACAAGTAGGTAACCGCGTGCGACGCGTGAGGGTCATAGGTGGTTTGCTGGGTGTGCTGGCGGTTGTGGCGCCTTATGCTGATCGGGTGGCCCTCGCACAGAGTACCGCGGGCGCATCGAGCGTCCGGTCGTTTGGTGGAGGAGTCTCTCCGCTGTTTAAGTTCGGCGGCGGCAGTCTATACATCGATAATCAGGGAACCCAAGGGTTTCTCTACACACCAGCCCCGAACTTTCAGTCCTTTAACTTTCGCAATCCAACAACTGGTCAGGCGTGGAGTGGCGCGATGATGACCTTCGGACCACAGCTGTCTATTGGGCTGATCCAAGGTGCGAATCAGGTAGGTAGCCCCACTGTTCTTCCTGGGCCGCCACGCGAAACCGCTCCCTTACCTCCGATCGAGTCTGGGTTACTCGACGAGATGCCGTAGGTGCGCGAGCTGGTTGCTCCTGCGTTGTTGTATTTCCTGCAGCGTCATCAATCGTCAATCGCAATGGGCGGATTGACCGATGTTTCTGAATCTATCTTCTTGGCCCTTGACGATCGCTGCCGGTCGTTTGTGAAGCGAGGTGCAGCCGTTTATGACCCGTAGGCCAGCTGCCAGGTCATGGCCAGCACGTACCGAGCGGTGGCTGTTAAGACTCCTGACTCGATGGTCTCGGCGGTATCCGTTGGTTGGTGAAAGTGTGGATGCACCCCGCCACTCACTACCGTGACGGTCGGTACGCCAGCTTCTTTGAACGGCACATGATCACCGCCGGGGAAGAATCCATAGAGATCCAGTGTGTCGTGAATGCCCGCAGCTTTCCCTGCCGCGAGAGGGACGTCCTTCTCTAACCCTGTCACGCCGACAGTGAGTCGTCCATTGCCGACGCCCGCATGATCGATGTTGATCATGGCCGTAGTGGTGTTGAGTGGAATGATCGGCCGAGAGGTATAGAGGCGTGAGCCGAGCAGGTCGCGCTCCTCACCACTAAATGAGATGAAGAGGATTGTTTGGGAGGGACGCACGTCAACTTTAGTGAGCGTCCGTGCCACCTCCAAGATGACTGCCGTTCCGGAGGCATTGTCATCCGCGCCGGGGAACAGCATCCCTCCCGGGCGACCGAAGTGATCGCGATGGGCTCCGATAATGACGGTTTCGGTTCCGGTTCCAGGGATCATCCCCAGCACATTGACCAGGAGGCCGTCCTCTGTGGCAGTCTCCCAATGAAGCGAGGCAAATCGGTGAGTGCGTGTGGCCTGTGATACGGCTGCATGGTTCAGTCGTTCTTGAAGCGTGCGAAGGTGATTGGGAGCGGCTCCGTTCAATTCGGTGAGAAGGTCTTGGGCGAGTGCCGTGCTGATCCATGCGCCGGGAATGGCTTGATCAGGCGGCAACTGTCCGTAAAAGGCGCTGGGGCTACCAGTCACGCCTCGGCGGATCTCATAGGGGTGGAGCAGAGGACCGGTCGCCGTCAGATAGCCGAGCGCGCCGCGATGTCGTGCGACCCTCACCTTGTCGGCGTGGGTGACGGTACGTGGATAATGCTCTGGCTTGCCCCGCAGGAAGAGCACGATGCAATTGTTCACATCGACGCCGGCATAGTCATCGATGCCGTGCGCCGTATCGACAATGCCATATCCGACGAATACGATTGGGGCCTGGATGTCAGCTGATGGCGCATCAAAGATCGGGAGATAGTCTGAGCCAAGGTTCCTGGTGGCCAGCTGATCGGCGGTACCGACTCGCAACGCCGGATCGGGCGCCATGAGGGGAGTAGGTATTATGGCTGTCATCGCACCTGATGAGGTGTTGCCCTTTCCGCCTGGGAAAGAGAGTGTGGGTGAGTTATTGCGAATGAGCGGCAGCCTCAGGCCTGCCGAGCGAAATTCTTGCGCCACCCACTGTGCCGACCGCAGGTCGTCAGCCGTGCCACTTTGCCTTCCATTGAATGCTGGTCCGCTGAGGGTTCGGATATCTGCGAGCATCCGATCTGCCGAGAGCGATTCGATGGCAGCCTCAAGCGTCGACATCGATAATTGAGCCAGACTGGACGGAGGCTGCACTCCCAGCGCTAGCACGGTGCAGACCAGGACCCAAGCGTGCCAGGCATGCGTGAAAGGACAGACACGTTTCGATGGCGAGCGTCTGATCATAATCAGGCCATGACGTTTATGTGGCCGATCATAGCACAGTGGGCAACGCCGCTTGCAGAGCGGCATTAAGCCCAGGTAGTATTCGCTGCATCAGCGAGTACGATTGATTCAGTGCTATGTACCTAAGGGACGCGAACGAGCTGGGATAGAGTGAACGCTTCAATAAGTGATGGAGTGGATATGGCAGGTGGTGAATCAGGGAAAGGCTTGTACGATCATTTGTACCAGCGATTTTTCGAGCAACGTGACAGCCATGACGGCTATTCGTTTCAGGAGGCTCCTGGCGGTAGCGCTCCGACTCCGACGGTGAGCTTCAGTCAGAAACTGCGGTGGTGGATCTGGACTCGAGGTCAACGGAGGAAGAAGATACTGGCCGAGCGGGACCGGCTGCAGCGCGAGATTCTCCAAATCAAGAACATGGGAAAATCGAAGTAGTGCGGATGGTGTCGGTGTGTGAGCCAACTCGACCGTGTGTCGTTATGAAACGAATTCCCAGGACAATCTGTGTGTCCCTTGTCACGGGCCTTAGTCTGATGTTGGGCTCTATCTCGGCGTACGCAATTCAGAATGAAACACACGAGGAAAAAACTGCCAATCTGAGAAAACAGGCGGTGGGGGGGCTTTTCCAAAAGTGGACGTTCGACCAGGATCTTTCCAACGCTCAGCCCATCAGTTTCGTCAAGGCAGTTTCCACCGACGAACCGCTTGCGGAGTGGGTGGTCCAGGCTCATGCAACGGCACCTTCTCCGCCGCACGTGGTCGCTGGCTCCTCGACCTGTACTCAGAATTGTTACCAGCTTCTATTGGCCGAGGGAATGCAGTATGAATATCCTGACCTGAGCGTTCGATTTCATATGCCGGAAGGGGCCGTTGGATCCGGGGGGGTTGTCTTGGGAGTGCGTGATGCAAGGAATTTTTATACGGCGATCGTCGACCCTCTCGCTCGACAAGCCCGATTTGTTCGGCTCTCTGACGGACTGACAACGGTTCTCGGCCAGGCACCAGTCACTCTGAAACCGGTTGAGTGGCATTCACTCAGGGTGCAGCGGAATACCATTATCAGCAAGGACTTTATCGAAGTGTTTGTGGATGGAGTGCTCGTCCTGTCTATTGAAGACCAAGTGCTTGGGTTGGGGCAGGTCGGGTTAGCGGTTGCTGGAACATCGACGATGTGGTTCGATAGCTTTCATGCCGTTCCTCTCTTTTCCCACCGACCGTTTTCCTCGCCGCCAGCCTATTAACCTGGGTTTACCAGCGAGCTGGTTTGGCCTCAAACTTGCCTTTTCTTATCTGCCTGGAGTAGCATAAGTTAGTCGGTATGCTAAAGGCCTGGCAAAACCGGCGCGGAAAGTGACAAGGCCTGAATAGATGTTGTATTGGGCCAGTCCGGGAATCTGATCGGAAGCCAGAGCTAAGTCGCCGCTGTGTTGACGCCTTCGGCCCATTCCTTCCTCGTTGCTTTCTCGAGTCCAAGACAACATTATTGTGTCAAAGGAGGAGTCTGATGGGTGCGAAGATTTATGTCGGTGGGTTACCGTATTCAACAACCGAGCAACAGCTAAGCGATCTGTTTGCAGCGCATGGGGCGGTTGCCTCGGCGCGGATTATTACGGATAAGTTCACTGGGCAGTCTCGTGGGTTTGGGTTTGTCGAAATGTCGTCTGATGCTGAAGCACAAGCGGCGGTTGCCGCGTTGAACGGCACACCCCTTGGTGGCCGGACGTTAACGGTGAACGAAGCGCGTCCTCAGGAGCCCCGTTCAGGTGGAGGTGGTGGGCGTGGAGGATTCGGAGGCGGCCGCGGTTAACGGTAGATTTGTTCTGCTGCGAGTAAGGGCTGCCGGAACTTCCGGCAGCCCTTTTTACTTTCGGGATTGGGACGTCCTCAGTCATTGGTGGGTATCCGGATGTCCGTTCACATGGCTTCACCGGAGGGATCGTGCCGCCCTTTAAGCTAGAGGCTCCCTTTCAAGCCTGCGGGGATCAGCCTCAAGCCATCGCCAGGTTGACGGCTGGAGTGCAGTCCGGGAAAAGACACCATGTCTTACTCGGAGTGACGGGGTCCGGCAAGACCTTCACGATGGCCAATCTCATCGAGCGTGTTCAGAAGCCGACGCTTGTGCTGGTCCACAACAAGACGTTGGCCGGTCAACTCTATCAGGAGTTCAAACAGTTTTTCCCTCAGAATGCCGTCGAGTACTTCGTGAGCTATTACGACTATTATCAACCGGAAGCGTATATCCCGCAGAGCGACACGTATATCGCGAAGGATGCCTCCATCAATGATGCGATTGATCAGATGCGCCACTCCGCCACGACCGAACTATTACAACGAAACGACGTGCTGATCGTGTCCTCGGTGTCCTGTATCTATGGGCTTGGGTCGCCGGAGGTCTACCATGACATGCTGATTTATTTGGAGGAAGGCGTCGAGACGAGGCGAGAAAAGATCTTATCGAAACTGGTGGAGATTCAATACGAGCGCAATGATGCGGATTTTCATCGAGGGACGTTCCGGGCGCGGGGAGACGTGATCGAGATTTTTCCTGCTTCGTCTGAGGCGAAGTCGGTGCGTATCGAACTGTTTGGCGACGTTGTGGACGCGATTCATGAAATCGATCCGCTCACGGGGAAATCGCTGGGTAAGCTCCCCAAGATCGCGATCTATCCGAATACCCATTACCTCATTGCCCCCGATCGCTATGAGCGAGCCATTACCGGCATTGAGGAAGAACTTGACGAACGCGTGATGTATTTCAGGAAGGCGGGACGCCTGCTGGAGGCCCAGCGCATCGAGCAGCGTACGAAGTTCGACCTGGAGATGATTCGAGCCATGGGCTATTGCCATGGGATCGAGAATTACTCACGCCATCTCAGTGGGCGAAAGTCGGGTGATCCGCCTCCCACGTTGTTGGATTATTTCCCGAAGGATTTCCTGTTGATCGTCGATGAGTCCCACGCGATGGTTCCACAAGTCGGTGGGATGTATGAGGGAGATTACTCCAGGAAACGGACGTTGGTGGAGTACGGATTTCGACTGCCGTCGGCGGTCGACAACCGCCCGTTGAAGTTTTCCGAGTTCGAGGGCTGTCTCAATCAGGTGGTGTATGTGTCCGCAACACCAGGGACCTATGAACTAGAGCATGCCGGCCCCGATGTGGTTGAGCAGATCGTTCGTCCGACCGGTTTGATGGATCCGCGCATCGAGGTCGTGCCAGCCAAGGGCCAGGTGGACCATCTCCTCGGCCAGGTCCGTGCGGAGGTTGCGAAGGGCGCCAGGGTGCTCGTGACGACCTTGACGAAGCGGATGGCGGAAGATTTGACTGAGTATTACCATGACTTGGGGGTCAAAGTTCGCTATTTGCATTCTGATATTAAGACACTTGAACGCGCCGCGATCATCCGTGACCTTCGGTGCGGGACGTTTGACGTGCTGGTAGGGATCAATCTTTTACGCGAAGGGCTTGATCTTCCCGAAGTGAGCCTGGTCGCGATTCTTGATGCCGATAAAGAAGGGTACCTGCGCTCGTACCGCTCATTAATTCAAACGGCAGGGAGAGCCGCACGCCACCTCGAAGGACGGGTGATTTTTTACGGAGATGTGGTGACGAACTCGATGAAACAGGCGATCGAAGAAACGAACCGACGTCGTGAGATTCAAGCCGAGTACAACCGAGTGCACGGCATTACCCCGGTCGGTATTACGAAAAGTATTCCTTCCCTTGAGTATGCGGTGGCCGACATGGACTATGTTCGGTTGGACCTCGCAGCGGAATCACTCGACCAGTACGGAGGTTCGGAATCAACGGATCAGTGTATCAAACGCTTGGAGTTAGAGATGAAAGCTGCCGCCAAAGAGCTGGCCTTTGAGCGAGCCACAGAACTGCGCAATCACATTCGGTCGCTCCGACTACAAGCATTGAACGCGAAGTCCTAGAAGGGGGCACAGGCGGACTTTCATCCACGGAAGCGTTAGGCAGTTCGTCGAAAAGCTTGTGTGTTCACGTGCTCGCCCTGGCGCGCCAAGACTCGCGCTGTACCGAGCAAAGCCCTCGTGAGGTTCACCAGACGAGAACGAAACCAATGGGCTGTTTCGGCTACTAGACGTGTTTGTAGAGGTAGATTCCGATGAACATGCCAAGGATGCTCAGGATGTTGACTTTAATATTGAATCCTAAGACTAGTTTGATCAGGACAAGGTCAATGGTGAGCGGGGGGCTGATCCCAGGATTAAAGTTCGTCGCAAATATGTTTTGGATAGTGCCTTGAGGTGCCATCACGTGGAGAATCTCTCCAAGTATTCCACCAAGGAGTCCCCCAATCAGCACGAAGATGATCAAAACCCAGGGCGACTTTCTCACGCAGCTACTCTTCTTTCCTTATGAGTTTCCGTACGTCTGCTATTCGGTGGCTGAGGGGCACCATATCCGAAGGTTTTCGGCATGTCAATAAAACTACTGACTTGTGGATGACCTTGACTTGCCCTGCTTGGTCCGATAAACTCCCCGATGCTCTTTTCCCAGGATTTTCGAGGCGATCGGATGTCTGGTGCAAGGCTTCGATGGCCTCTTTCTTTGTGGTGATATGGCGTCATGCTTGATGCGTTGAGCGATAAGTTTGAGAAAATTCTGAAGAAGCTCCGAGGGCAGGGTGTGCTCACGGAGCAGAACATCACGGAAGCGCTGAAAGATGTGCGGTTTGCGCTTCTTGAAGCAGACGTCAATTTCAAGATCGTCAAAGAATTCATCGATCGCGTCCGTCAAAAGGCTGTTGGCCAGGAAGTCCTGCAGAGTCTGACTCCCGGGCATCAGGTCGTCAAAGTCGTCTGGGATGAACTCAGGGCGATGATGGGGCATGAGCGGGCGGGACTTGCCCTGAGCTCGATGCCTCCGACCATCCTGATGATGGTTGGATTGCAAGGAGCCGGAAAGACGACGGCCAGTGGCAAGCTTGCGCGTCTGTTCAAGAATCAAGGTAAGCGAGTGCTCTTGGTTGCAGCCGACCCGCGTCGCCCTGCGGCTGGTGAGCAACTGAGTGCTCTTGGTCGGGATCTCGGAGTGGAGGTGCACCGCGCGGATCACATTCAGGCTTCTCAGTTGGATGTGGTGCGGATCTGCCGTGCAGGGGTCGAGCGGGGGCGCGATCAGGGTTTTGATCTGATTATCTTGGATACCGGCGGTCGGCTGCATATCGACAACGAGCTCATGGACGAACTGGTTGCCGTGAAAACAGCGGTGTCCCCTCATGAGGTGTTGTTGGTTGCCGACGCGATGACGGGGCAAGATGCCGTGACCATGGCCGGCCAGTTTGATCAGAAGGTTGGGGTAACCGGTGTTATTTTGACCAAGGTTGAAGGGGATGCGCGCGGAGGGGCGGTCTTGTCGATTCGGGCCGCCACCGGCAAGCCCATCAAGTTTCTTGGTGTCGGGGAGAAGCTGGATGCACTGGAGCCGTTTCATCCGGACCGGATGGCTTCCCGTATTCTTGGGATGGGCGATGTGCTCTCGCTCATTGAGAAAGCCCAAGAAAGCATCACTCGAGAGCAGGCGGAGGAAGCGCAGAAGCGGCTCACCAGCAATACCTTCACCCTGGAAGATTTTCGAACTCAGCTCGGCCAGATGAGCCGCATGGGTTCGTTTGAGCAGATTCTTGGCATGCTCCCGGGTGGGCAAAAGCTCAAGCACGCGATGGAAGGCGACAAGCCGGAGCGAGAGATCGGCCGTGTGGTCGCCGTGATCGATTCGATGACCCCGCGGGAGCGCCGCGATCATACGATTATCAATGGAAGTCGGAAGAAGCGGATTGCTCGTGGCAGTGGCACGACGGTGCAGGATGTGAATCGTCTGATCAAGCAGTTTTTATCCGCGAAGAAGTTGGCAAAGGTGATGACTGGTGCAGGAGGGCGTCGACAGCTTGCCCAACTCATGCGCTCGATGTGAGGGAACGCAGTCGGCTGTCAGTGAATGGCTTTCAGCTATGGGCTGCAAGCAATGTTTGGAATGAAGAAGCTGTCGGCTTACTTATCTTAAGGAGGACTTTGTGGCTGTACATTTGAGACTGGCTCGAACGGGAAGGCATAAACGACCGATGTATCGGGTGGTAGCTGCCGATTCACGGAAAGCACGTGACGGTCGGTTTTTGGAGATCCTTGGAATTTTTGATCCGTTGAAAGAAGCAGGCCTACCGGAATTGAAGCAGGAACGTGTCCTGTCCTGGTTGCGGCACGGCGCGCAACCTACGGTGACCGTGCGGACGTTGCTGCGTCGGGCAGGAGTCTGGAAGCAGTTTGAGGCTGAAAAAGCCGCGCAGAAAAAAGCCCCTGCAAAGGCCTAATCTCGCGATGGTGAGTCAGCTGGACACCGTGACGGTGGGACTGATCGAGCGGCCATTTGGCGTCAGGGGAGAGGTGAAGGTTCGACCACTGTCCGATGTCCCGGGTCGATTTGAAGGGCTGAGGAGTGTAAGTCTCCTCGCAAAGAACGGGCAGACGCTGGAGACCAGTGTCACCCATGTGAGGCGGGCTGGGACTAGATTTATTCTTGGATTGAGCGGTGTAACCACGCCGGAGGCCGCGAGTCTCTGGCGGGGTGGGTTCATCCGAACGGTTCGGGGAATTGTGCCGGAGCTGCCGGATGGGCAATACTATGAGTGTGATCTCATCGGTCTTGCTGTTTATACTGAGGAGAGTCAGTTGATCGGTGTGCTGGAAGAGATCTTGGACGTGCCGGGGAATCTGGTGTTTGTTGTTCGCCAAGGAGCCAAAGAGACCTTGATCCCTGCCGCGAAAGAATTGGTACGTGCCGTCGACGTGGCAGCTGGCACAATGACCGTCCGGCTGATCGACGGATTGGGTGAGTAGCATGTTGCGGTTCGATGTGCTGACATTGTTCCCAGGCATGTTCGCTCCGGTCTTGACTCACAGCATGCTCAAGCGAGGGCAAGACAAGGGGCTACTTACCGTGAAGGTGCATAATTTGCGAGACTTTACGGCGGATCGCCACAAAGTGGTCGATGATATGCCGTATGGGGGGGGGGCCGGCATGGTCATGAAGGCCGAGCCGATTCTTCTTGCGGTTGCCGCGATCCGAGATGAAGCGCAGGCAAGCGGTGAAGACATTCGGATGATGTTTCCATCTCCTCATGGGCGGCCGTTTACGCAAGACTATGCGCAGCAGTTGGCGGGTGAGCGCCGCCGAATCGTCATCCTGTGCGGGCATTATGAGGGAGTGGATGAGCGTGTCCGTATGACTGTCGCTCCGGAGGAAGTTTCACTCGGAGATTATGTGTTGACCGGAGGTGAGTTGCCAGCGCTCGTTTTGATCGATGCAGCGGCCAGACTTGTCCCTGGCGTCTTGGGCGATCCCACTTCTGTCTTGGAAGAGTCGTTTTCTGATTCGTTGCTGGAGTATCCGCAGTATACAAGGCCCGCAGAGGTTGGAGGAGTCGGCGTGCCCGACGTCTTACTCTCGGGCCATCATGAGGCCATTCGGTTGTGGCGTCGGAAAGAAGCATTGCGCAGCACGTATCTGCGTCGACCTGATCTTCTGCAAGGTCGGGTGTTCACGAGGGAAGATCAACAGTTGTTGGATGAATTGATGAGCGAGGGCCTTTTGACGGCCACGACATCACGTTGGGAGGAGGAGGGTTAAGTCCATGAATCAGTTGGAGCGAATTCAGCGGTCCTTGACGAAGAAATCAGCGCCACACTTTGAGATCGGGGATACCGTCAAGGTCCACGTCAAAGTCATCGAAGGCGAAAAAGAGCGTATCCAGGTCTATGAAGGAACTGTGATCGCGCGCAAGGGAAGTTTGAATACCGAAACGTTTACGGTCCGAAAAATTTCATACGGAGTGGGGGTCGAACGGATTTTCCCGGTCCATTCTCCGATTGTCTCCAAGGTTGATGTGGTTCGGCAGGGGCGCGTTCGACGCGCGAAGCTGTACTATCTGCGCGGCAAAAAGGGCAAGTTTGCGAAGGTCGAGGAGCGGGAGTTTGTCGGAGGGAGCAAATCCTCGGCAGAACCTCCGGCTGCCAAAGCAGAGACCGTGACGGCCTCCTAGCCTTCTTCGGAGCACATGTTCCCTCACGGCAGGGGCGATTGCATGAGTCGGTGAAGGAACGTCTGATCTGATGGGACCCACCGAAGAGTTCGAGCGGGCGGCCCGGCTGTGTGGGTATCGTCGTATTGCCGGCATTGATGAAGCCGGACGGGGCCCGTTAGCCGGTCCGGTCGTTGCCGCCGCGGTTGTCTTACCGGTTCGCTGTCGGCTCTCGGGGATCGATGATTCTAAGCAGCTATCCGAAGGGGAGCGAGCCCGATTGTATGCCGCGATTCTTGAGCATGCCATGGGGATGGGAATCGGATCGGCGGATGTCGATGAGATCGATCGGCTCAATATTCTCGAGGCGACCAAGCTGGCGATGCGGCGAGCCATCGATCAGCTTGCTCCTCCCCCTGATTATCTACTCATTGATGCCGTGACGCTTCCTGGGATCGGAATCCCTGAACGGCCTATCATCAAGGGAGACTCCCTCTCCCTCTCGATTGCGGCAGCCTCCATCATCGCTAAAGTTACGAGGGATCGTCTCATGGCAGAGTACCATGACATGTTTCCCGAATATGATTTTCTCTCGCATAAGGGGTATGGCACGAGAGAACATCTGCAACGATTGGCGCGCCATGGCCCCTGCTCCATCCATCGCCGAACATTCAGGCCGGTGCACGAGGCGATCCTCGCCGCGAAGCGTGAGCCGTCCCGACGGATGTGCGGCACAGTGCTCGAACAGTAACGGCATGGTTACTTCAGACCCTCGCCATCAGTTTGGCCAAGCCAGTGAAATGCAGGCCGAACAGTTCTTGGTGGCCAAGGGCTATCGCATTCTCGATCGTAACGTACGGACTAGGCTTGGTGAATTGGACCTCGTCGCGGACGATCATGGTGTCGTGGTCTTCGTCGAAGTGAAGGGCAGGACCACAGACGCCTTCGGCGGGGCTCTACTGGCGGTGGATCACCGCAAGCGGGTGAAGCTGACGAAACTGGCCGCGCAGTATTTAGCCCAACGGCATTGGTTCGATAAGGTCTGTCGATTCGATGTGGTGTTGGTCCAGGGGAGAGCCTCCGACCCGGGGCAGATCGAACATCTCCAGAACGCATTTGACGTGACCGAACACTGAAAGTGTTCGCCTTTACTCGAAGGGATTTCCATGGATGCCATCATTCAACTCATCCATGTGTCAAAATGGCATGCTCGCAGAGCCGCGTTGTCCGATGTCACCGTTGAGATCGAGAAGGGGGAGTTTGTCCTACTCATGGGCGCGAGTGGGGCCGGGAAGTCGACCCTATTGCGCATGTTGATCGCGGAGGAGCAGCCGGACGAGGGCCAGATTTTCGTTCACGGCAAGAATGTGACCAAGCTCAGACCATCCGAGATTCCCTATCTTCGACGGAAGGTTGGGGCGGTGTTTCAAGACTTTCGTCTGTTGCCGAAGAAATCCGTCTTCGACAATGTGGCGCTTCCGTTGATTGTCCAAGGGGCCTCCGAGAAAGATATCCACCGTAAAGTCACGGAGGCATTGCGTGCGGTCGATGTTGATCACAAGAATGATCAGTTACCGAGCAGTCTTTCAACGGGAGAGCAACAGCGTGTGTGTATCGCTCGGTCGATCGTCAATGGGCCGGTGGTGCTTCTGGCCGATGAACCAACAGGCAATCTTGATCCAGAACGAACCAGAGAAATTATTGAATTGTTTAAATTGATCAATGCCCGAGGGACGACCGTGGTTGTCGCGACGCACGATCCTCATGTCCTGAAATATGTGAATCGACGGGTGATCACCTTGGTGCAAGGGGTGTTGCTCGCAGAGCACAGAGTCGGAGAAGGGGTCGGAGGATGAGACGCCTGTTTTATCTCATTCGCGAAGCGTGGGTGAACATGCGGACCAATCGGACGACGACGATCGTCGCGGTTCTCACCACCGCTTTTGCCTTGGCCTGTGTCGGCATCTTTCTGTTGCTCTATGTGAATCTTCGGAACGCAGCGGGGTCGCTCCAGGAAGATGTCAAGGTTATGGTCTATTTGGCGGATCGACTGCCGAGTGGGCAGGTGCGAGAACTCGAACGAACACTCAAGACCGATCGTATGGTTGACGGGGTGCTCTTTATTTCAAAAGAACAGGCGTTGGGAGAATTTCGAGTTCAATTTCCCAGTGAGTCGCATTTGCTCGAAGGGCTCGGTGAGAACCCGCTCCCGGCCTCGTTCGTTGTGACGCTTGCGCCGAGCTTTCGGTCTCCGGACGCCATGAAAGCGTGGGTGGAACGAGTGCAAACAATGGAAGGTGTCGCGAAGGTCGACTATAATCAAGAATGGAGTAGTCTGTTGGCCGGACTGATCGGATACATCGAGCTGGCGGCGATTGGGGTGGGGATCCTCCTTTCCGCGGCTGCCGTGACGATCATTGGAAATACGACCAGACTTGCACTGTTGGCCAGGCAGGAGGAGATCGAAATTCTTCGCTTGATCGGAGCCACACGTACATTCATCCGTATTCCCTATTTTCTCGAAGGAGCCGTACTCGGAGCCTGTGGTAGCGCGCTATCGTTGGGGATTCTCAAGTTCGCGGTTGAACTGTTCCGGCAGCAGATTCAATTGACAGGCCGTTTTAGCGGGATCGAAGGCATGATCTCTTTTTTCCCCCTCTCGGTGTGTCTGGCGCTCGTGATGGCGGGAATGGGGCTTGGCTTTGCCGGGAGCGTGGTGTCGCTTCTACGTGTTGGAGACGGGCGGGCATGAGAGTCTCCTGTGCCATTCTCCTCTGGTGTCTTGCGGTGGGAGGAGGGATGGCATCTGTGGCGGGCGCGGCAAATGATCCGATCTCTGAGAAAATCGAGCGTGAGAGAAAGACGCTTGAGAAGCTGAAGGGCAAGATTGAGGAAAAACGGAAACGCGCCGAGGCCGCAGAGAAAAAACGAGAATCGGTGTTGCAAGGGCTCCAATCCCTGGATGAGCGACTGGTGCATCATCGACAAGATCATCATGAGATCAGCAAGAAACTGCGACAGAAGGATCGGGAGATCGACGAGATTACGGATCGGCTGGGGGCGATGCGAGCCAGTATTGATGCCCGACGTGAGGCCATTCTTGCCCGACTCCGCGTGCAGTATATGGAAGGGCGGTTTGGGCGTGTGAAGGCCCTCTTAACAGTGGACTCCTACAGCGATTTCCAGCGGCGTGGACAATACCTCTCGGTTGTGTCACACAAGGACTACGAATTATTGGAGACGTTCCGCGCCGATATGGAGCGGATGGAGCAGGTTGAGCGTCAGCGCGCCGAGGCCAGAGTTGGACTGGTTGCCTTCAAGCAAACCATCGAGAAAAAGCTGGCCGATATCCGAGTGCTTCAGAGAGAGAAGAAAGTCTATTTAGTGAAGATCACGCACGAAAAGGACTCCTATAATCGCACGGTCGACGAACTGGAACGTTCCGCGTCTCGGGTGGATGGCTTGTTGCATGAGCTAGAAACGCGCCGACGTAGCATGGCCGTGGCCCCTCCCTTGTCTTTACCATCGGCGCATGGAGTCCGAGGTACACTCCCGTGGCCGGCCGATGGAAAAGTCGTGTCGTTCTTCGGGCGCCAGAAACATCCGACGTTCAATACCTACGTGCAGCGTAAGGGCATTGAAATTCGAACGGCAGAGGGAAGCTTAATCCATGCCGTCATGACGGGGAGTGTGGTCTATGCGGACTGGTTGAAAGGCTACGGACTCGTTATAATTCTAGATCATGCCAACGGGTTCTTTTCCTTATACGCGCATGCCTCCAAGATTCTATCTAAATCGGGTGAGCAGGTGGCTGAAGGTCAACCGATCGGGGAGACTGGGGATACGGGCATGATTGGAGAAAATACTTTATACTTCGAGTTGCGGGAAGGAGCCGAGCCAGTGGATCCCCTCCACTGGTTAGCCAAACGATAAGCGTGGCCTTCATTGGTGTATTCTGATCGGAGGGTCCGACAACTCAGGAAAGAAGGGATGTGAAGATTATGGAACAGCAGCCTCGGAAGAAGTCTTGGGTGGTCGTGCCGATGATTGCCCTTGCGCTGTTCGGTGGCCTCATCATCGGAAAAGGGTGGGAGCGGACCGGTCATGCAGGTGAAACCTATGAGGAGCTCAAAACCTTCTCCGAAGTACTGAACCAAGTTCAGAAACATTATGTGGATGAGACGAAACCGAAGGACCTCATTCAAGGGGCCATCCGTGGCATGCTGTCGACGCTCGATCCACACTCAGCCTACATGACTCCGGAGATGTATAAGGAGATGCAGGTTGAAACCAGGGGAGAATTTGGAGGAGTCGGCATTCAAATCGGTGTGAAGGACAACCGGTTGGCCGTCATCGCACCGATCGAAGGCACGCCAGCTCATCGAGCCGGGATTAAGGCCGGCGACTTTATCACGAAGGTCAATGACGACACGACAAAGGACCTGACTTTGATGGATGCGGTCCAGAAGATGCGAGGACCGAAAGGTAGCAAGGTCAATCTCACGATTCAACGAGATGGCACACCGGACCCATTAGTCTTCACCCTCGTCCGAGACACCATTAAAATTGAAAGCGTGAAGTCGAAGGTCATCGATAACATCGGCTATGTTCGGCTCACTCAGTTTCAGGAAGCCACTGGGCGAGATCTCGCCAAGGCAATCAAACAGTTCAAGGAACAGAAGGTCCAAGGAACTATTCTTGACCTGCGAAACAATCCCGGCGGGTTGCTGACCGCGGCTGTCGATGTATCCGAACAATTTCTTCCTAGCGGAAAGTTGGTGGTGTATACCAAGAGCCGAGAAGGGAAAAAAGACGAATGGTTCGCCAAAGCCAAGGATCAGTTGGAGGATCTACCGGTCATTGTCCTGGTCAATGAAGGGTCCGCGAGTGCATCGGAAATTGTCGCCGGAGCGCTGCAAGATTATGGACGAGGCCTTGTTGTTGGGACCACCTCATTCGGAAAAGGATCAGTGCAGACGATCCTCGCGCTAGGTGACGGTTCTGGGCTTCGTCTCACGACCGCAAAGTACTATACGCCAAGGGGCCGGTCCATTCAGTCGACCGGCATTACGCCGGACATCGTCGTGAAGCTTTCAGTGCCGGTGGTGGCTAAAGCGTCTGAGGGGAAACCTACTGAAAAGGAGGCGGAACCAAAGGTGGTCAAGCCACCAACAGGAAAGGAAATCTCACCTCAGAATGGCAAGTCTCCGGACGAGGGGGGACCGAAGAATGGGACGTCTCCACCGGCATTGCCTGAAGTCGGGGGAGAACCTTCGGTTGAACAGGACGCACAGCTTCAGAAGGCTGTGGAATTGTTGAAGAGTTGGAAGATCTTCAAGGACCTCAAGACGTCCTAAGATTCTCGCGCATGAATTCGTTCCTGAACGGCCTGGAGTAAGCGCTCTTCGGACCCTGAAAAACTCGGCAGGGTCCGAAGCAGGTGCGAGCGGGTGATCTGGTCGAGGTCGTTGAGCGTCCGTATGCCGAGGCGGAAGTATAAATAGGTCACGAGCGACTCGGAAAGTCCTGGCAGGCTCGCCCAGCTCTTCACCTCCACTGGGAGCGGCGTTTTCAGCTCTTCGTAGGCACGGATGGTGCCGGTCTCAAGAAACTCTTCTATTTTTTTTGCCAGGTCAGCCCCGATCCCGTCAATCTCTTCAAGCCCCTGGCGCTCAACCAGGGCCGTCACATCTTCATCGATGGCCAGCAGAGCATCCGCAGCCCGACGATAGGCCCGCACCCGATAGGGATTGGCGCGTTGGGCCGAAAGGAGATCGGCCATCGATCGGAAGATAGTGGCGAGTTGCTGGTTGTTCTCTTTCATGTGTAGGACCGTGGAGTTCTATTGTGCGGTTTCCTTGGTCCTTCAGGCAAGGGGCACTTTGTTGACAAGGTGAATTCTACTCTCATAGGATGATAGACGTGCAGGATGCAATCCAAATTCATGTCAATGGGCAGGCGCAGACCTGCCGCTGTGATGCGACAGTGGCTGATCTCTTGCGGGACCTGGAGATTAGGACCGAGCGGGTGGCGGTCGAGTTGAATCTTGAAATTTTAGATCGTGCGATGTTCGATCAGCGGCTACTGAAAGACGGAGATCGGGTTGAGATCATGAGTTTTATCGGTGGGGGATCATTCTAAGGGGACACTATGGCGGACGATCGGCTGGTTATTGCGGGGCGTGAGTTCAAGTCGCGCTTGTGGGTTGGGACGGGCAAATACAAAGACTTTGCCGAGACGAAAAAAGCGATTGAGATGTCCGGCGCTGATGTGGTGACGGTTGCGGTGCGTCGGGTCAATATCACCGATCGCTCGAAAGAGAACCTGCTCGATTATATTGACCCCAAGAAATACACGATTTTGCCGAATACCGCCGGCTGCTACACGGTGGAGGATGCGGTTCGATATTCCCGTCTGGCGCGCGCGGCCGGTGTTTCTGATGTGGTGAAGTTAGAGGTGCTCGGCGACGAGCGGACCTTGTTTCCAGATACGGCGGGATTGATTGAAGCCGCGAAGATTCTCGTCAAAGAAGGATTTATTGTCTTGCCCTATACGAATGATGATCCCATCGTCGCTCAGAAGCTCGTCGATGTTGGATGTCCAGCCGTCATGCCGTTGGCGGCGCCGATCGGGTCTGGATTGGGTATCCGCAACCCCTATAACTTAAAAATCATCATGGAAATGATCAAGGTACCGATCATCGTCGATGCCGGGGTCGGGACGGCATCCGATGCAGCGTTTGCAATGGAATTAGGGGCGGATGCGGTACTCATGAATACGGCCATTGCTGGCGCGAAGGATCCGATCGCCATGGCAGAAGCGATGAAGTACGCCGTGTATGCTGGTCGCCTGGCCTATAAAGCAGGTCGCATTCCCAGGAAACTCTATGCGACGGCCAGCAGCCCAATCGAAGGAATGCTTTAAAACAGTACTGAGGACTGAGTGCTGAGTTTGGGCAGCAGGAGCAGAACGGTCAAAACGGTTTTTGCGAGCCGCTCTCAATGAACGTAGCACTCAGCACTTTGATCTTAGTTCTTCAGTGATGCCTCCAGTACACTTTCGTCTGCTTCTTGTTACTGATCGACACCTGGTCCGAGGACGTTCCCTCTCCACAGTACTCAGTCAAGCGATCATGGCTGGTGTGCCGGCTCTTCAACTTCGAGAACGGGATTTGCCTACTGGTGAGTTACTCTCGCTGGCACAGGAGATTCACTTGCTGACCGCGCCGCGAGCCGTTCCGTTGATCCTTAACGATCGTGTCGATCTCGTACTGGCGCTGAACTTAGATGGTGTGCATCTTCGTGCCAACAGCCTTCCCGTCTCCGTGGTCCGGCGGCTCATTGGGCCTAATCGATTGATCGGAATTTCCACGCATTCTGTTGAAGATGTTCAACGGGCGAATCATGACGGAGCCGACTACATCATCTTCGGTCCGATTTTCGATACTCCGTCAAAGCGTTCATTCGGTGCTCCGCTCGGACTCGATGTTCTTGCCGATGTCTGTCGCAACTCGATGGTCCCCATCTTTGCCATCGGAGGCATCACACGTGAACGGGTGCGCGACGTGCGTCGAGCCGGGGCCCATGGAGTCGCCGTGATCGGCGCGCTGCTCACTCGTGCCGATATCAGTGGTGCCGTGCGCGAGTTCAGCACCGCCCTGCAGGCATGAGACGTGATCAGGTCACGTTGATCTGCCTTGCGTAGAATTCCCTGTTGCAGTTGACCACCTCTAGGTCGGGTGTTAGAATCCGATCACACGCGTGATCCACGAACTCATTCGACGTTGCGTCCGATTCTTGTTGTGCCGAAATGGCGTCTAGCAAAGATCAGCGCGGTCGGCTCCGGTCCCTCCGAGATTCCGTCAAGAAGATTACGAAGCGGTTGTCCGAGGGGAATGGGGAGATGATTCACAAGAACGACGAACACAGTCGTGAAGTTGACAAGCTTCGCGTTCAGATTCAGTCGATGGAAGAAGAAATCCGTCGGTTGTATCAGTCCCGCCACCAACTCGATCAGGCGACCAAGCACAACGAAAAACTTGTGGCGACGCTGCAGGAGGCGAAGGCTCAGATCGAGGCCCTGCGGGCCGAGGTCGAGAAGCTGACCGCGCCACCGTCAGCCTACGCCATCTTTTCCAGCCTGAACGAGGATGGAACGGGCAATGTGTATGTGTCGGGACGAAAAATGAAGGTTAGCCTGCACCCCTCGATTAAGCGCACTGAATTGCGGAAGGGCCGAGAAGTTGTGCTCAATGAAGCGCTCAACGTGATTGAGGTGAAGGGGTTCGACAGTCAGGGGGAGGTTGTTCGACTCAAAGACGTGCTGGAGGGAGGACGAGTCTTGGTCACCCTCCATTTCGACGAGGAGAAGGTGGCTGAGCTCGGCGATCCATTGCTCGCTGAGCGGCTGAGTGTAGGTGATCACCTCCTCTATGATCCCCGTTCCGGGTATGTCATTGAGAAGTTGCCAAAGTCCGAAGCGGAAGAGCTGGTATTAGAAGAGGTTCCGGATGTCGACTATGAGCATATCGGCGGCCTGCAGAAGGAATTGGAACAGGTCCGTGATGCGGTCGAACTTCCGTTCCTGCATCCGCACGTATTCTCTGAATATAAGCTCAGCGCACCGAAGGGGGTGTTGCTCTATGGCCCACCCGGTTGTGGGAAAACGCTTATTGCGAAAGCCGTGGCCAACTCAATCGCGAAGAAATTGGGCCATCGAGCCGGTAAAGAGATTCGCAGTTATTTTCTGCACGTCAAAGGCCCGGAGCTCCTGAATAAATATGTGGGTGAATCAGAACGCCAGGTGCGTGAGGTCTTCAAAAAGGCGAAGGAGCGGGCCGATGATGGCCATCCGGTGATTGTCTTTTTTGATGAAATGGATGCGCTCTTCAGGACTCGTGGGACGGGTGTGTCCTCGGATATCGAATCGACCATTGTGCCGCAGTTTCTCTCTGAGATTGACGGGGTTGAGCGATTGCGCAACGTCATCGTCATTGGGGCAAGCAATCGCCAGGATTTGATCGATCCGGCAGTGCTTCGCGCCGGGCGATTGGATGTCAAAGTCAAAGTGGGACGACCAGATGCCACGGCTGCCAAGGACATTTTCTCGAAGTACATCTCAACGGATCTTCCGTTTGCCGCCGAAGACCTGGAACAGTATGGAGGCGATCGACAGGCGCTCGTGGATCGCTTGACGGCGTTGACAGTCGAGACGATGTACGCCGCCAGTGAAGAAAACAAGTTCATCGAAGTGACCTACGCCAACGGCGAAAAGGAAGTGCTGTACTTTAAGGACTTCGCCAGTGGAGCCTTGATCGAAGGCATTGTCTCGCGTGCGAAAAAATTTGCCGTGAAGCGCGTGATCGCGCAAGAGGGAGCCGGCCTGCGCTCGGACGACTTGATCCGTGCCATCCGCGAGGAGTTCAAGGAACACGAAGATCTCCCCAACACGACCAATCCGGACGATTGGGCAAAAGTCGCTGGAAAGAAGGGCGAGAAAATCATTCATCTCCGGACCATCAGCGGTGGACCTGCCGAACATCGGCAGATTGAAACCGTCAATACCGGCCACTATCTCTAGCGAACCTATGCCAGACCATACCTCTACGAATCGCTTGCGCGTGCTTGGCACTGAAACCGAGTTCGGCATTGCGTCAAAAGATCCATCTGCGATGGACCCTGTGTCAGGCTCCTTCACCGTCATTGGACAGTATCCAGGATTGCCGGCTCCAAGGGCGCTCTGGGATTACGAGCACGAAAATCCACTCGTGGATGCCCGTGGATTTGAAGTCGATGGTGAGCGAGAGCGTCCCAATCCTGACTATAACCGCCAGCTGAACAAGGTGCTGGCGAACGGCGGACGGTTATATGTCGATGGCGCTCATCCGGAATACTCGACACCAGAGTGCTCGGACGCCCGGGAGGTGGTGGCGTTCGAACGAGTAGGGGAGCGCATTCTCGCCAAATGTCTTCAGGAACTGGCTCGGGTGAGAGGGAGCGAGCAGTATGCCCTATACAAGAACAATTCTGACGGCAAGGGCAACAGCTACGGGTACCATGAAAATTATTTAGTCTCGCGAGCCGTGTCGTTCGACCGGATTGCTCGGGTGTTGACGCCGTTTTTCGTCACACGACCAATCTTTGCCGGAGCAGGGAAAGTTGGAGCTGAAAATCAAACCAGCCCGGCGGAATATCAAATCTCGCAGCGTGCCGACTTTTTCGAATGTCTCATGGACCTTAATACGATGGCCAAACGGCCGATCATCAACACACGGGACGAACCGCATGCCGATGCGGCGAGGTTTCGGAGGCTCCATGTCATCACGGGCGATGCCAATATGGCGGAACTCTCTACCTATTTAAAGGTGGGAACGTTGGACATCGTCTTGGACTTGCTGGAATCAGGAGCCGATCTGCCTCAGCTTGAACTGGATGAACCGGTCCGTGTGTTTAAGCAGGTGTCGCGCGACCTGGATGTGAAGGAAACCCTGAAACTGGCAGGTGGAAGGCCTACCACGGCTCTTGCCGTCCAGCGGGCGTACCTGGGTGCCGCCAAGACTTTTTATGGCTCGCAGGCTCACAGTCCTACCACGCATGATGTATTGCGTCGTTGGGAGGAGGTCCTGGACCAGCTCGATCAGGACCCGCGGCTGTTGGTGAACGCGTTGGATTGGGTCGCCAAGCGGCATATGATCGAGTCCTACATGGAGCGTAAAGGATGCGGGTGGGATGATCCACGAATGAAGCTGATGGATCTCCAATACCATGACGTCCGTCCGGAGAAGGGATTATTTTATACCCTGGAACGCAGTCGCCTCATCGAACGGATTGTTGAGGAAGATGAGATTCAGCACGCTGAATTGAACCCTCCAACGGGAACGAGGGCCTATTTTCGTGGGCGCTGTGTCAGTAAGTTTGCGAAGGCGCTCTATGGGGCTAGTTGGACATCAGTGCTGTTCGACGTCGGCAATACAACGATCAAAAAAGTGCCGCTGATGGACCCCCATCGAGGGACGCAGGCCTTGACGCGGGAGTTGCTTGATGCAACCGATTCAGTCGATGCCCTGATCGAGAAACTCAAGGTTTAACGAACGGTGGTTCGAACATCACGATGAAGCTGCCCTATCTCCCTGACCACGACGGCTCCAGTTTTTTTGACTTTGTCTCGATGCATCATCCTGAGTTGGCATTGCGAAGCCACGGTATGGCGGCCGTTCCCGACCAGGTGCGCGCCGTTGGGCAGGTCGCTGTGCCTTCTGCCACGACCGTGCTGGCTCTCAAGTATCAGCAGGGGGTAGTGATTGCTGGAGATCGCCGAGCCACGGAAGGATTTCAGATCGCGGATCGCCGAATCGAAAAAGTCTTCAAGATCGACGACTGGTCGGCCATGGCGATCGCGGGGGCGGCCGGGCCTTGCATCGAGATGGCGAAGCTATTTCAGACCGAGTTGGAGCATTACGAAAAATTGGAAGGTGTGCCGCTCTCCTGTGAAGGAAAGGCCAATAAGCTGGGCCAGATGGTCAAGGCGAATCTTCCGATGGTGTTTCAGGGACTGGTCGTTATGCCGTTGTATGTCGGGTATGACGTGAAGCGCGGCGAGGGCCGCATCTTCAAGTACGACATCACCGGCGGGAGGTACGAAGAGTCCGATTACCATGCGATCGGTTCAGGTGGGAAAGATGCCCGCAACACGATGCGTGAACATTTCAAGCGGCAACTCTCCGAGGGGGACGCGATCAAATTAGCCTTGTTGGCGCTCTATAATGCCGCAGATGACGACGTCGGGACCGGCGGACCTGACCTCGTGCGGGGCATTTATCCCACGGCGAAGGTCGTGACGGCTCAAGGCATCGCCGATGTATCCGACGACACCCTGCGTGCTGTGTGCAACGATGTGATGGCCGCGCGCCGTTCACGGGAGACGTAATCATGCCAATGCCCTACTACGTGTCCCCTGAGCAGATGATGCAGGATAAGGCGGAGTATGCGAAGAAGGGGATTGCCAAAGGCCGCTCGATCATCGCGATGGAGTATGTCGACGGCATTCTGTTGACGGCGGATAATCCGAGCGCCTCGCTGCACAAGGTGTCGGAGATTTATGACAACATTGCGTTTGCGGGAGCCGGTAAGTATAGCGAGTTTGAGAACCTTCGAAAGGCTGGAATCCGTCACGCTGACCTCAAAGGGTTCATGTACAGCCGCGAAGACGTCACGGGTCGCTCTCTGGCGAACGGGTATTCTCAAAGCCTGGGGACCGTATTCAGCCAGGAAATGAAGCCGCTTGAGGTCGAGATCCTTGTGGTGCAGGCCGGTGCCAACCATCACGCGAACGAAATCTATCGTATTTCCTTTGACGGCAGTATCATCGACGAGAAGAACTTTGCGGTGATTGGTGGAAAGTCTGAGGCGGTGCAGACCCTATTGAAGGAAAACAGTCCCAGTCAGGCGCCGCCCTTGGATGCCGCGTTGAAGCTGTGTGTCACGGCGTTGGAGCAGACGGCCAATCAAAAGCTGCCGCCAGAAGGATTGGAAATCGCGGTTTTGGACCGAACCCGTGCCGGCCGAAAGTTTCGCCGAGTATCGATTGCCGATGTTCGGCTCATCCTCTCTCCCTGACCTCTGCCTTTCGTAGAGGCTTCCTTTGTTGCAGATCCGCACAGCGGCGTATACTCTATCTAAAGGCCATTCATGATGTCTGGTGGATCCATGAAGCAACGGATATACGGCCTCGAGAACGAATACGGCCTCATTTTTTCCCCCAACGGTCGTATCTATCTTCCCATGGAAAAAGTCCTGGGGTACATTTTTGAAGGACTGATTCCCAACAGCTGGCCGTCGAACGCATTCTTGGTCAATGGGGCGCGATTCTATCAAGATACCGGCTGCCATCCCGAATATTCGACTCCAGAGTGCGACAACATCCTGGACCTCGTGATCCACGATAAAGCGGGGGAGCGATTGTTGGAGGCTTGTTTGCCGGCCGCCGAAGAACGGCTTCGAGAGGAAGGGCTGTCCGGTGAAATCTATATTTTTAAGAATAATACGGATTCTCTTGGGAATACCTACGGATGCCACGAGAATTTCCTCATGCGGCGCGATGTCGATTTTTGGAAAGTCACTGAACAATTGATCCCGTTTTTCGTGACCCGGCAGGTGTTCAGCGGGGCGGGCAAAGTATTAAAAGTATCTGGTAAGCCGCAGTATTTCATCTCTCAGCGCGCGCAACATATTCATGAGAAGACATCCTCGTCGACGACCTCTTCTCGGAGCATCATCAATACACGCGACGAGCCCCATTCGGATGCCGAACGCTATCGGCGCCTCCATATCATCGTCGGTGATTCCAACATGTCGGAGTACGCGACGTACCTCAAAGTGGGGACCGCTGCGCTTGTCTTGTCGATGATCGAAGAGGGATACACGGTTCATGGGTTGGAACTCGAAGATCCTGTCAAGGCGATCCGAGAAGTCTCGCGGGATCCGACCCTGAAGAAAAAGGTCAAGCTCGATGATGGTCGGCAGATGACCGCTATCGAGATTCAGCAGGTCTATCTCAAGCGGGCGAGAGAGTACCTGAATCAACAGGCACATGAACCCATCCTCGACGATGTCTATGACAAGTGGGAACGGATGCTCCAGCAGCTGGAAGAAGATCCGATGCAGCTCATCCATCAGGTCGATTGGGTCACGAAGAAACATCTGATCCAGTCTTATGTAGACAAGAAGAATTGCGGGTGGGACGATCCGAGGGTGCTCCTCCTGGATTTACAGTTCCATGACGTGAAGCGAACAAGAGGGTTGTATTACCTGATGGAGTCTCGAGGGCTCATCGAACGGGTCGTCGAAGAGGAGGCGATCCAGCGGGCGATGTCCACGCCTCCACAGACGACCAGGGCCAAGGTCCGAGGGGACTTTATCCGGTTCGCGCGAGCCAAGAATCGATCCTATACAGTAGACTGGACGTATCTGAAGCTGAACGGGTATTGGGAGGAAACCATCCTTTGCATGGACCCCTTCAGTGCGGTGAATCGACGGGTCGAGGAACTAATTTCCCAAGTGTCCGGAGGACGGTTCTACCGATGAAGCCGATGCTGGATTTGCATCACCGACGACATGCCATGGTGGGACCTTCCGTTCTCGCGGTTCTCGTGCTGCTTGCCTGTTCTCTCTTCGTCGGTCTCTTGTTTGGTTCCGTACCGACTGCGCAAGGTGCGGATGGTTACTATAGTGGGAAACAAGGACACATTGTCGTGGTTAAAGTGCCGACCGATGATGCGGTTGCCCAACTACAGGGGAAGTTTCTAGGTCGCTCCATTCGGTTCTTCCCTGATCCACGACTGGAAGAGCCGAAGGGATTTGTGGGGTTGCTCGGCATCGACCTGCAGGACGAGCCGGGAAGCCACGAACTAACCGTCGAGGCACAATCTGGAGAGTCACGTCAGACGTTTCGCTATCAGGTGCTGGTCCAGAAAGAAAAATTCCATGTTGAGCATCTCACGCTGCCCAAAGATAAAGTCGATTTGGACGACAAAGCGGTCGCCCGCTGGAAAGCCGAACAGGAGCAGGTGAAGACCGCACTGGCCACGGATTCTCAGGTCAAGTTATGGCAGCCGGGTTTTGTGGAGCCGGTGAACGGTAGACGAACTGGGATCTTCGGCAGTGTCAGAATCATGAATGGGCAGCCACGCAATCCGCATAACGGGGAAGATATCAGTGCGCCACTCGGAACGGATGTGCTGGCGACGAATGATGGCATTGTGCGGCTCACCGTCGAGCATTTCTTCTCTGGGAAAGGCATTTTTGTCGATCACGGACTCGGCTTCTACTCGATGTATTTTCATCTATCCGAAGTGCTGGTCAAGGACGGCGATCAGGTGAAGGTCGGGCAGGTCGTCGGAAAAGTCGGGGCGACCGGTCGGGCCACGGGACCGCATCTCCATTGGGGCGTGAAACTTAACGGCGCACGCGTCAACCCCTATGCCTTGCTGGATCTGCCGTTCAGAGGCTCTACGCCATCGGCAGTACCCGTGCCGGTTGCTGATCCTACCGTCGGCGTTGGTCCGTCGGTTCCCTAGCTCTAGTCAGTCATTGCCCTTCCCTGTGAGTTCTGGTTGACCTTATCTCTCCGGCAAGCATACCCTTATCCCTGCGACTTAGGTATGAGGCATTCCGCATGAGCATCTTCTTGTTTCTCTCCTCGGCACTTTCTTTGCTGCTTTCTGCTCACCAGTTTTCGATTGCCGAGCATACCGGGCAGAACCGTGGGGCGTTGTTCTTTCTGCTCATCGGCATCCAGCTGCTGATTATCGGGGTGCTTGTGCATGATCATCAAGAAGAACGTGCCCGAAAGTCACAGACGTCTGCAGAAAATGAAGATCACAAAGAAGCTGGGACGAGCATGGCGAATACCTCGGAGGAACAAAGGAAGAAGTTGTGAAATACGCGCAGACGCTCAAGGTCAAAAAGTCGTAGCAGCTTAACGAGTAGGGTGCTCAAGAAATGAGGTTGCGCGAGAGGGAGTGGGCTGATTATGAAGCACAGAATCAAGTTAATACCAATAAAGCTTCCAAAGGGCTGCGGTCTCTCAACCAGTACCTGAAATCATTCGTCTTTCCACTAGCAGAGGCATAACTGACCCGAGAAGCATTCCTGACTCAGGGTTGTGCTATCGAAAGGTTTTGGTTGTGCCGCGCTTTTATCCGTTAGAGTACGGCTGATGTAGCCAGCTTCTGCAGGGCGTTTCGCAGTGCGACCGCAGCGGTCTTCCCTATTACGGTCTCATACTCCTGCTGGGCTTTTTGCCATGATGTTTCCGCACTGGCAAATTTGGCTGCACCCTTTGCGGTGAGCGTCACACGCCGTGTCCGTCCATCAATCCCATCAGGCTTTAGAGCTACTAACTGCCTGCGCAAAAGTGGTCTCAAGTTATGCCCGAGTGTTGAGCGGTCCATCACCAAGTATTCTGCCAATTCATTCATGGTCGGCGGTGTTTGGCGGTGTCTGTTGAGTTCTCCTAACAATGAGAACTGAGTTGTCTTAAGCCCAGTACTCCTGAGGTGCCCATCATAGAGAACCGACACGCGGCGAACGGCTTTTCGCAAGACTGCGCAGTAGCACGGAGAGTGTGACGATATCTGCTTAACCATACAGCTCACCCATTGTTAGATTTGGTTCATGCGTCCGAGTAAAAATATTATAGGACGGTCTTGACGTTTTTCCAAGGGCTTGATGCCAGAAAGTGTCGCATGTAGTATGAGGGCATGTACCCATTTATGAAAGCATATGCCCTTAATAATTCCTAACCCAGGAGGAGGTGTGCATGGAGACACGTATGCGATCAACCAATGCGCGCGGGTCTGGTCTTTTAGAAGAAAAAGCTGAAGATGCAACCTTGTACAAATGGGGGTGGTTAATGGGGTTAGCCGTGGGCGCTTTAACGGCCGCCTACCGTTATGCAGGCTGAGCAATGGAAGTGGAAGAAGCGTTATCCTTAATCTCACAAGGAGGTCTAAATCATGGGATCCTCAACTCAAACAAACACAGAGAGAGGATATGACATTTCGCAGTGGTACGACACGAAGGCGGCGAAGCTCGGCTGGTTGGGGATGTTGGCAATTGGCGTGTTTTGGGTGGTGTACCAGCGGACGTTTGGGTACTCGCACGGTCTCGACTCCATGACGCCGGAGTTCGAATCAGTGTGGATGGGGCTGTGGCGGTTTAACATTCTGGCTAACGCCGTGTTCTTTGCCACGTCGATCGGGTGGATCTGGGTGACACGGGATCGGAATCTGGCGAACCTGGACCCGAAGCTCGAGCTGAAGCGGTACTTTCACTGGATGGGCTGGTTGGCGTGCTACATCTGGGGCGTGTACTACGCGGGCAGCTACACGTTAGAGCAGGATGCCGCGTGGCATCAAGTGATCATCCGGGACACGAGCTTTACGGCGAGCCACATTGTGGCGTTCTACGGGACGTTCCCGTTGTACATCACGTGCGGCGTGTCGAGTTATCTGTATGCGCAGACCCGGTTGCCGCTGTA
>Ga0105164_10000470_pt1 | contig 28580 bp, 35 predicted proteins | sample VDWuncwatermetaG_FD_89674 | JGI IMG/M metagenome (GOLD analysis project Ga0105164, IMG submission 89674) | Wastewater microbial communities from Netherlands to study Microbial Dark Matter (Phase II) - VDW unchlorinated drinking water | ecosystem: Environmental > Aquatic > Freshwater > Drinking...
GATAGGAAGGATTTCCCCCCATCATGGCAGCCAGACAACCCCGAAGGACTCTTGACTTTGTGCCCCAACCTTCCGGTTAGTTTACCCTTAGCATGATTTTGGGTCAAGCAAAATCTTTATTTTGTCAAGCCGGTCAGGAGATCATTATTACCTTGAGGAGAGGGTGTCTACCCCATTTCATAAAAAATTCCTGTTTTTATAAAAAACTTGGGGGGATATGTGTGCGGGGGTTATGTTTTGATGTTCTTTGGCGGGATACCGTGGGTCTTTTTAAAGGCATGGAAAAAGCATTTACGAAAAGGTCAGGCTGCTTTGGTTTTCTTCAGTCTCTCAAGAACCCACATCCTGATAAGTTGAAGATAGCCTATGCCTTTACTGTTGGCTGTCTTCTTCAATTCTTTAATTGTCTTTTCATCAAGCCTAAGAGAGACCAGTTTCTTATGTGGACGTGTAAATTTAACTTTAACTTCTTTTGTTTCTGAGAGATAGTCAGTGCTATCATGGGTTTCCCAAAAATCAGCCTCTTCTTTTTCTGATTTAAATTTTGGTATCTTTTTCATTTTCATTTCCCTTTCCTTCTATACAGAGACTTTTCCATTTCGGTCATGTCTCTCACTGTTATTACTTTAAAAACTCCTTTTCCTTCATTTATTCCAACAATAAACAGGTATCTGCCACTGTCAGTAACCCCATATACAAGATATCTTTTACCAAAAGTCTTTCTGACATATGGTCTATTTACACAAGATTCCTCAACTTCATCTGGAATTACATTGTGTCTAAGTATATGCTCTATATTCCTCTTATCCCATTCAAAACCCTTAAATATCAAAAATGGCCTAGTAATCTGTTAGATGTCTATAAGATAGCTATTATAAATTTCTTTGTCAAGAGATAATTAAATGAAAGCAGGAATACAAATTATAGATATACCCTTATAATAGGGGTTCAACCTTTCAAGATATGATTAAGACATTTGAAGAGAAGCTGAAAGGGGTTTCAACGGCAACATAGCCTCTACAGCCACTCTGAAAGCCCCATTTCTATTACCATCTCCCTCATCTTGGATTGAAATGGCCTTGGAGTCTCTGAGACAAATGCAGCAATAATATCCTTGTCTTCTACAAAAGACGAACCGCGGACAAGGGCATTCTCCATTGCTCTTTTGTTCACCATTCTTTTTGCAATCGGCTGAAGCAGCCTCGGCACAAACTTTATAATCTCATCAAATCTTTCCTTTGTCTCTTTTTTCCAGATTATCTCTCTTTTCTCAACCTTAGCCTCAACATCCTCGTCTGGCATCTTTACAGCATTTGCAGGGAAATACATCCAGTTTGGGTGCAGAGGGATGAATTCATCCATTATTTTAAACAGGCGGCTGCTGATATCATTGGATATATAAAATTTTGGATAAAAAAGCGACTCGCCCTTTTTAATCTTCCCTTCCTTCTCTGCAAGCCTCTGGATTGGTGTGTTCGGATATAGCCTTATGGATGCAACTGCAAAGACCTTTGGCGGATTTATCTCCTCCATGTTCTTTAAAGTCTCATTCAGCGTCTCCTCTGTCTCGCCGGGACCGCCGAGCAGAAGAAAGTGCATGTGCATAAGCCCTGCCTCATCGCACATCCTCGCAGCGCGCCTTATATCATCAACAGAAAAATTCTTGCCGAGTCTTTTTAACATAACAGCAGATGCAGCATCAGAGCCTATCTCAACACTTTTGCACCCTGCGTCAATCATCAGATTTAGCAGCTCCCTTGAAAAATTCCTTGGGCTTATCAGAGCGCTCCACTGGATGTCCAGCCTTCTTTTGATTATCTCAGCGCATATATCCTTTGCATGTGATTCGGGCGAATTAAAGACATTATCAACAAAATAGAAATTTGTAATATCGTATTTCCTTATCATCTCCTCCATCTCATCTGCAACACTAACAGAAGAGCGGAGCCGCACATTCTTGCCCTCAAGAAAAGGATATGTGCAGTATATGCAGGAATATTCACACCCTCGCTTTGTCTGGATGTTTCCCATGTCATATAGATGATTTGGCAGAAGGTGCCTTGCAGGCATTGGAAGTTTATTAATGTCCTGCAGCCTCCATGGCATATTCATGCGAAAGTCGTTTTTATTATCAATATAGGCAACGCCTGCAACATCGTCAAAGGGCTTTTTATCTGATAACCTTCTTAAAAGCTCAGGCACGCTCTCTTCCCCTTCGCCGATGACGCCGAGGTCAACGCCAAAATACCTCAATATATCCTCTGGTGTAATGGAGAAGGCAGTGCCTCCAAGTATTATCTTTCCCTTGCCATAATCCTTACAGCAATCAACAACATCCTTTATAGTTGGGATTAGAAAGGTGGTTGAGCTCTCCAGATTTCTTATAGAGATGCCGATAATATCAGGCTGAAAATCATTGAGGGTATTTTTTGTTGCAGAAACAGGGTCGTCCTCAAAACACAAATCAAGAACCCTGATATCATATCCCTCTTTTAAAAGCACTGCTGACAGATAGGCAATTCCAAGCGGCGCTGCAACATAGGGTTCTTTTTCTCTGTTGGGTGAAATAAATAAAACTTTCATTTCGGAAAGATATTTTATATATATTTGTGGGAATATTCAAGTCAATACTGAAAAACAAAAAGGGCAGGCAACTACCACACCACTCTTTTTATAGTAACCCCTTTATTTAATATCCCATTCTTACACCCTTCAATGTAACTAATAAATTATAGAACAATACCATTATTCTGCTACCCCGCCTCTTCTTTTAAACACTCTTTAAGGATCCCCTTAGCCTTTCCTATTTTCCATTTAACAAGGCCAATATCAGGCGCAAACCAATAATAGTTCTTCAACCCGCCTTCCGCCTCTTCTATTACTTTATAACATCTGTAAACTTCAGATGAGATAGCAATATCCTCTATTGCTGCAACCTTGTAAAAATAAACCTTTTTCCCTGTCTTCTCTGTCCAGTTGTCGCCAATTGAGAACAAAGACATTTTTCCAATCTCTTCAATCTTATGCATTTTTGATAAAAAACCCCTCTCATCATTATCAGCGCTGTCATTGTTATTTATCTCTGCCCATTTTTTATGGAATATGTTTTTACCTTCTTTCTTCTTCATGCTGAACCTCCTTTTGCGATATTTAAAAGAAGGCAAACTATATTAATAAACAATCCCGTCTCTTAAAACATAGAGCAATCATAATGAAATTCTCCTTATCTTAAAGTGGAAACTTTTATTTGCCGCAATCAATTATTTTCCAATGCCTTTCGGAAAATCAGAAATAGCCTTGTTTATGAATTCAGATGCCTTTTTAGGGTCTCTAAAATCATATATTCCCTGGATTAAAACTTCCCTTGTAAGCCAACCCGATGGTTTTACCACTGCGCTCTTATATTCGATGAATTTGCCTGATGATTCTACAATAATAAAATCAAGTGATAGGCTTGCTCCAGCGTCATTGCTAAGCGAATCTGCCCCATATATTCCTATAGAGGACAGGCCAATAATAAAAAGTAGCTCTATGCCCTTTCCATCGGCTCCTAATACCTTTTCGCTGGATGTTGGTATTATATCAAAACCATCAACAATGATTAATACATCAGCATCATACTTTTTCAAAATCTTATCTATTGGCTCAATAAAATAACCTGAATAATCAAATTTTTTAAATTCCCTTATATATTTTAAATTCATGTAAAGCATTCTTATATCTTTATCCTGCTCGAGACTATCTTCAGTAATAGTTAACTCCTTCAACTCTATTGATTTTTCTCTTAATAATTCTGCAAGGCCTTTTTTATATTTTCCTTGCCTTTTTCAGACCAGTCATCTACTCTTATTTTCCCAGATGCTGTATCGGCATAGACATCTATAAAAGGTGGAAAAAGTAGCGCTGTTTTCATATTTTCCAGCTTTTCTGGCTGTGGTGTAAAGTTCATAAGAGTCAGGTGTGCAATTTTTATCTTGCCAGCGCATCCAGACAATAGAAACATAATATATATACTTATAGTAAAGAAATATATTATAAGATTTTTTCTCACCATAGGCACCTCGGTTTGCAGGCTGCTGGTAAGGGTTTCCATTCCTCAATCAGCTTATCTGCCTTTTTAATTTTTTCTTGTGTCATTTTAGAACGAATTTTTGGAATAATCTTTTTTAAATATTCTTTTTCTCCTTCATAAACAGCCGCTCTTTCAGCAAGTTTATACCACTTATATGCCTCAATAAAGTCAATCTCCACTTCACATTTGTAACAAGGAAAGGCAACGTCCATTCCTTGATAGTAGATATCCCCTAAAGCAAATTGTGCTTTTGGCTGACCCTGGTTTGCTGCTTTTTGCCACCAAATCAAAGCCTCACTGAAATTTTGGGTTATTCCAGCTCCCTGAAAGTATAACAGCCCATACATAAACTGGGCATCGCAATCCCCTGCCTCTGCTAATGGTCTCCATGACTTTAGAGCATAATCATATTTACCACGATCGTACCATCGCAAGCCCCGTACATATTCATCTACTGGGTCATAATAAGTACCGGGCATGCATCCTGTCAAAGCTATAAGATACACTATCATCAACAGTAGTCTCAAATGCTTCATTCTTCTCTCCCACAATTAATATATTCGGCATTTTTACAATCCTAAAGTAAGAAATCCATCAGTTTATTCTTTTATCTCCTCATCAGTTGGCCTCTTCCAAGGTGGTAAAACAACTTTTTCTATTAATATAAAATCTTGTGCAATCTTAACTGCTCATTAACAAAATTGATTGTCGCTTCTACTTCATCATCAAAATCCCCTTTGCAAATCTCCATAGCCTGTCCAATTGCAAATTTAATTAAGGGCGTAAGGTCTGTTCCTTCTGGAAGTGTAATCCCATACATGGCAAAAAAGCCTATTGCAAGCTCTGCCCAGTCTTCTGAAATAAGTTGTATTGCTGCTGCCTCATCCTGCATGAGCGCCTGTCCATAGAGAATCATCCTCTTTCTGAAATCCGTCTCTGTAGATGCAATAATCTTAGCTGCTTCAAGATAGCTTATATTTGCGTAATCAGAAAACTCCTCTGCATACGCCTTGACCATGAAAAATGGAAGCTCTGGACTGCGGAGTATCGCAGAAGCTGCAACCTTCAGGCCTATCATGGGATCTCTTCTTTTTATAAGCAGGTCCACACCGCTTTCCACAAGGTTATGCGCAACCTCCATTGCAACAGGATCTGGCAATTGCAGGGCTTGATATTCCGGAACTTGCTCAAGTATTGATTTTACTATCTTTGCCTTTGCAATTATATAACCCTCATCCTGACCAAAGGTAAGACCAGAATGATGCGCTGTGAAATCTGCTCCCCATACATCATTGTGGCTGACAAAACCATAGGCAAGGGATTTTCCCTGCCTTGTCCTTGCTATGCCCCAGACCCTCAGGAACTCATTATGTGTCTGATAATACAAATAGCCCATATATGCAGGGTAATTAAACATATAATTGAATACATCATTTGCCATGCCGCCGTATATCTCGTTCAGATTCCTCAGCTCCTCTCTTTTGCCAATATGGTCGTCAAGATAGGCATGTGTTGCTGAACCCCATGAAAATGCTGTTGAAGGCAAAAAAACCAATGCAATAAACATTGTCCATGCAATTATTAATTTTTTCTTCATCTTTTAACCCTCCTTTAAAAATATAGTGTTAGGTTGTACGCCAAAAGACGTAAGAAAAAAACTTATGATATCAATTAATAAGAATTGAAAAGGTAAGGGTTTAAATGGCTTCATTCCTGCCCCCTTTCTTTAAGAAGGGTTTTAGAAACTTAAACTTTAAACCTAAAAATTGTAAGTACTTGTGAAAGGCATGTCAGAAATAGAGTGTCCAATCTCCTTGAATACTCTTATATACTATTAAAATGATGCAATAATCATTCCATAATTTCTTTTTTTATAAATTCTTAAATTTCAATATGTTAGGAATTTATTAATGTAGGTAATTTATGAGATGAGTGTCTATTCTGTCACTTAAAATCTACAAATTTGTAGGAATGACCTTTTGCCAATGATTTTTCTCAAAGAAATCAATAAAATATCAGATTAAAATAATTTGACCCTAATTAATGACATTTTATACCTCTTATGACAAAATTGGCACAGAGACTGTGGTTGACTTTTTCAGAGATAACTGTTATTGTTAGTTAAATTTTTGATAGGAGGATTAAAATGTTTGGTCTTGGTATTTGGGAACTTGTTATAATCCTTTTAATAGTCCTTCTTGTCTTTGGTGCGAGCAAGCTCCCTGAGATTGGCAAGGGGCTTGGTAAAGCCATAAAAGGCTTTAAGGAATCAGTAAAGGAAGAGCAAAAGGACATTGAAGAGTCTAAAAAGATAGATGCAGAAAAAAAGGATGAGTAATGGCAAAGGTAAAGAGCTTTTACGCCTGCCAGAGCTGCGGCTATCAGACGCCAAAATGGCTCGGCAGATGCCCAGACTGCGGAGAGTGGAATACCATTACAGAAGAAAAAGAGATGCCTGCTGCACAGCGTAGTTTTACCTCTGATATCTTACAAAGCGAAATAAGCAGTTCAGACATAAAACCCCAGCCTATTAAAGATATCCCGATCTCAAAAGAGAACAGATTTACAACCGGCATAGGAGAATTTGACCGAGTGCTTGGCGGCGGCCTTGTTGCAGGCTCTGTTGTTCTTATCGGCGGCGACCCCGGCATTGGAAAATCAACCCTTTTGCTTCAGGCTGTTAATAAGATAGCGTCAAGATTCGGCGCAGTTTTATATGTCTCTGGCGAGGAGTCTCAGGCGCAGATAAAGATGCGCGGAGAGAGGCTCGGTGTAAACTCTGACGGCTTGTTAATATTAGCAGAGACATTGTATGAGAATATTGTCAGATACGCTGCTGAGATAAGGCCTAAGGCAGTAGTCATAGATTCTATCCAGACGCTTTACACATCCCAGCTTCAGTCAGCGCCCGGGACAGTGAGTCAGGTGCGCGAGGTTGCAGGCCAGCTTACCTTTTTTGCAAAACGTTCAAATATCCCTGTTATCATTATAGGCCATGTTACAAAGGACGGCGCAATTGCAGGCCCAAGGCTCCTTGAGCACATGGTTGATACAGTCTTATACTTTGAAGGCGACAGGGGACATTCATACAGGCTGCTCCGCGCAGTAAAAAACAGGTTTGGCCCTGTAAATGAAATCGGCGTATTTGAGATGAGGGATTCAGGGCTTGAGGAGGTTGCTAATCCATCTGAATTATTCCTCTCTGAGAGGCAGAAGAAGGTAACAGGCTCTGTAATTGTTGCCAGCATGGAAGGGACAAGGCCGATACTCATTGAGCTTCAGGCATTGGTCAGCCAAACAAATTTCGGGATGCCGAGAAGGACAACGGTTGGCGTAGATTATAACAGGGTTTCTATGCTCATGGCAGTGATGGAAAAAAGGGCAGGCCTTCATCTCGGAAATTGCGATGTGTTTGTTAATGTTGTAGGCGGAATAAGGATTGACGAGCCTGCAATTGATTTAGGCATTGCTGCTGCCATTGCCTCAAGTTTTCGTGAGGCTGCTGTTGACTCTGCTGCTATCCTCTTTGGTGAAATAGGGCTTGGAGGAGAGATAAGGGGCGTAAGCCAGGCAGAGCAAAGGGTAAAAGAGGCAACGAAGCTCGGGTTTAAGAGGTGCATACTGCCTCATAGGAATGCTGAGAGGCTTGAGAAGATGGGCTCAATGGAGATTGTTAGCGTTTCAAATGTAACAGATGTTATGAGGGCTTTATTTTGAGATACCTGATTATTTTTCTCATCATTCTTACTTCATGCGCGCCCAAGATGATAAAGCCTTCAGAGGTAATACAGCCTCAGGAGGCAAGCCTTTCGGAGTTAATTTCTATCCTTGAAAAAAGGGCTACAGACATCAAGACCATCAGGTCATTAGTGCGTGTAGAGGCAAAGAACAAGGCAATTGAATCAGCGCCCTCCTTTGATGCGGTGCTTTTAATGGAGAAGCCGAATAATATCCGCTTTCAGGGGCTCTCGCCCTTTGGCGTATCCATATTTGACTTTGTCTTAACCAATGGACAGATGCAGGTGTTCCTACCTACAAAGAACATGGCAATTGTCGGCTCTGTAGAGTTGCTGAATAAGATTCCAGAATCAAAGATGCCTATAAGGTTTAATGACTTTTTTGAAGGACTCGGCACATCATGGATTTATAAGAAGCAAGATATTTTAATATTTTTAGAAAAACTGCCTGAGCATTATATTATGTATATTGCTGAAAAAAACAACAGCAGTATTCTTAAAAGAAAGATATGGTTTGACAGAAGGGGGCTGAAGGTTGCCAAAGAAGAGCTTTTTAGCAAGGACAGCGCTAAAGAGATAGAAATCCTCTTTGATGATTACAAAAAAACAAACGATATCTCTTTTCCAATGCAGATAAGGATTAACAAGCTGCAGGATAATTCATATCTAAAAATTAACTTTAAGCAGATTGCCTTTAATACTGAAATCAGGTCAGAGGACTTTAAAATAGAAATCAGCGAAGGTGTTGAGGTTAAAAAGCTGGAGGATGTTTTGAAAGAAATAAAAGAGTAGGGGCGAACAGCCATTCGCCCTACTCCATATTTTGAATCGGTATTGACATTGGTATAACTTTACAGTATGCTCAAGGTATGAAAACGGCAATATCAATCCCAAACGAAATATTTAAGAAAGCAGAAAAGTTTGCAAAAAAGCACCGCCTCTCAAGGAGCGATGTCTTTGTTATTGCCATAAAGGACCTTCTTGAAAAAGACAGGTCAAAACAGCTTTTAGACCTTCTCAATGAGGTATATTCAGCTATTGAAACAAAAGAGGATATCAGAGTAAGAAAAAAGGCCTTGGAACATTATGCAAAACACATTCTAAAAGAGCGGTATTAGTATGAATATAAGCCAGGGTGATATTTACTGGGTTGACTTGGGAGCACCGAGAGGCTCGGAGCCAGGCTTCAGGCATCCTCATGTAGTAATACAGAATAATATTTTTAATTCAAGCAGGATTAGTACAGTAGTAGTTTGTGCGCTTACATCCAATCTAAAATGGGCAAAGGCGCCAGGAAATGTCTTGCTTAAAAAAGGAGAGGGCAACCTCCCAAAAGATAGCTTGGTAAATGTATCACAGATTGAAACTATTGATAAATCATTTCTTATTAAAAAGGTAGGTTCATTATCTCCTTCAAGGGTCAAACAGATAATTGAAGGCGTAAGGCTTTTGATTGAGCCGAGAGAGCTTTAGAACCAAAAAAATGGCGCAGAGTCCGAATATATAAATCATAACCCCTTTATTACTACCTATGCTTCATCACAAACTCTGTAACATCGTCCATGTTCTCCCTTACTGCATGAATAAAGTTCTTGTCTGATGTCCTGTGGGCAATGCCAAGAACAACATCCCCTGTTTTTACATCAATGAATTTTATCTCAATCAGAATCTTCCACGGTGTTTTCATGCCCTGCAGTATGGTCTCTTTAAGGGACTCGCCTGAGATGGTTTCAGGCGCTTCTATATAACTTATCTGGCCCACGATTGCCAAGTCAAATCCTCTCTTTTTCAGTTCAGAAACTGTAACTCCTCTTTTCTCTTGATGCTCTCTTTTTATGTTCTGATAAATGATTGACAGCCTTGCTGATAGTGCATCTGGCACAGAGGGATAACCGTCCTTATCAACCGATTCCCTGACCTTTCCAGCAGGTGTATCAACTATTTTTGTCTGTGTGTAAGATTTGCCTGAGCCAGTTATGTAGTTCCCCATGCCGCTTCCTGATTTATTCGTAAAGTCAAAGATGACGCAATTTTTATATTTATCGAGAGGAACTGCTGATGGATAGAACGCATATTCAAACCCGTCAACCTTCATAAAATTCACATAGCTCTTGAAAAATCCTGAATCATGAAAATTCTCGTCATTAGTATACTCCTTGCCATATTTTAAACCCATTGAGAACAGGACAATGAAAATTGTCAAGAGAAGAATTTGGATTTTTCTGTTCATATCTTATATATACCTGATGATTTTAATATTGTCAACTCACCATAGTTTTTCTTTTGACATTTCGTTATGAATTAATTAAGATTAAATATATAATGATTGTTTGGAGAGAAATTTGAAGGTACTCGGCATAGATACTGCTACAATGATGGGAAGCATTGGTCTGGTTGATGACAATGCAGTAATTGCAGAATACAGTCTGAATATTAAGGCTACCCATTCAGAACGATTAATACCTGCAGCAGACAAGCTGCTAAAAGATGCAGGTATTGATTTAAAAGACTTAGACGGGTTTGCAGTATCCATTGGCCCCGGCTCCTTTACAGGGCTTCGCATCGGACTCGCAACAATAAAGGGTTTTGCAATGGGCTGCAGCAAGCCCATAACAGCAGTTTCTACATTGGAGGCGCTTGCTTTTAATCTTGCCTTTGCAGAGCATCAGGTCTGCCCCATTCTTAATGCAAGAAAGAATGAGGTTTATACAGCATTATTTAAATCTGACAGGAAAGGGGGGATGAAAAGGATTGTTAATGACAGGGCAGCGGATATAAATGCTGTTCTTAACGAGCTTAATGATGATACAATCTTTTTGGGGGATGCAGTAAATTTATACAGGGATATAATCCTTGAAAAGCTAAGGGACAAGGCGCACTTTGCTGCAAAGACAATAAATATGCCTTCCGGCGCCTCTGTGGCAGAGATTGGTCTTTTGAAATTAAAGAAAGGGATGATTGAGGATGCTTCAAGCCTTATGCCTTTTTATATCAGCAGGCCAGAGGCAGAAATAAATTTAGAAAAGAAGAGTTTAGCCTTAAGGGGGTAAATAGTATTAATTAGGGGGAGGATATGGATTTAAACAGCATCACAATTGAATATATGAAGGAGGATGACATTGACGGGATTTTAAAAATTGAGCGAGCATCCTTTTCCACGCCATGGTCAAGGGAGATGTTTTTTTGCGAGTTGACCGACCACCCATTTTCTTATCTTTATATTGCGAGGAATAATAAGAGGAAGATTCTGGGGTATATTTGCTACTGGCTTGTTTTTGACGAGATGAATGTTTTGAACCTTGCAGTAGATGAGGGGCTCAGGCAAAAAGGCATTGGAAGCGCTCTTTTGAAATTTGTTTTAGAGGATGGCGCTGATAGAGGGGCGCAGACAGTTCATCTTGAGGTCAGGCGCTCAAACAGGGCTGCAATAGAATTGTATGAAAAATTTGGCTTCAGGCAGGCAGCTGTCAGGAAGAATTATTATGAAAACCCTGAGGAAGACGCCCTGCTGATGGCGCTTGACGATATCTCTGCATATAGGCGGAAGGAAAGGTGTTTGAAAGCAGGGTAATTTAAATATGGGAGGACAAAAATGGATATAAACGATAATGCAGAGTTGATAGATTATGTGCGGAGTGTTAACAATGAGTACAGAAGAATAGAAAAAATACATCACAAATTGGATGAAGACTTAAAAAAAATGGACGGCAGATATCTGACGCCTGATGAAGAGATGCTGAAGAAGAACATGCAGAAGGATAAATTGATAAAAAAAGACAGGATGATGCAGATTCTCCACGATTACAAGGAGAAAATAAAAACGCAGTAGGGCGCATTGCAATGCGTCCTGCCTTGAGGAGATATTATGTTTGGGATAGGGATACCGGAGCTGATAGTAATATTGGTTATTGCCCTTTTAATATTCGGGCCGAATAAGCTGCCTGAAATTGCGAAGTCTATAGGAAAAGCTTTTGCTGATTTTAAAAAGGCGGCAGAGGATGTAAAAAGCTCTATTGAGCATGAAATAACAAAGGTAGAGGAAGAAGGAAAGAAAACAGATGTTGATGCAGCAGCTCTTACAAAAGAAACAGTTGAAGGCAAAGAAATAAAAAAATGACAGAGACTAACAATGTTCGGGAAGGAAAAAACGAAGAAGGAAAGATGCCTCTTACAGAGCACCTTTCTGAGCTGCGAAAGAGGCTTATTATAAGCATTGCAGCGATCGGCATCGGATTTATTGCAGCTTTTAACTTCTCTGACAGGCTCATAGGGCTGATTGTAAAATCAATTAATATAAAAATAGTCTTTCTTGCGCCAACAGAGGCATTTTGGGCGGAGATGAAGGTCGCCTTTTTCAGCGGTCTATTAATTTCAATGCCTGTTCTTCTTCATCAGGTATGGAAATTTGTTGCACCTGGCCTTCATCCTCATGAAAGGCAATACGGGCTTCCCTTTGTTATATTATCTTTTGTATTTTTTCTTACAGGTGTTGCGTTCGCATTGGTGGTAGTCCTGCCCTTTGCAATAGGATTTTTATTGAGCTATCAGACAGAGTGGATGCAGCCCATGATTTCTGTAGGCAATCTTGTAGACTTTTATGTAAAGTTTCTCTTGGCCTTTGGCCTTGTATTTGAAATGCCGCTCGCCATAACCATATTATCAAAGATTGGCGTGCTTACTCCAGAGTTTCTCTCAAGGAACAGGAAATATGCCATATTAGCCAATTCTATTATCGCAGCAGTGCTGACGCCGACAACAGATGTCTTTAACATGATGCTAATGGCGATACCGTTAGTCATCCTTTATGAAATAGGAATAATAAGCGCAAGGATATTTGGAAAAAAGAAAGGAGAAGAACATGAGTAATGAAGGAAAGATTGTAGAATTAGATTTAAGGCAAATGCCGCCATTTGAAAGGCACGACAAGATCTTTGAGATCTGGGAGAGTTTAAAGCCGGGGGAGGCAATAAGAATCATCAATGACCATAACCCAAAACCGCTCCATTATCAATTTGATGTAGAGCAAAAGGGAAAGCATGAATGGACGGATGAACAGTCAGGTCCAAAGGACTGGATAGCTAAAATAAAAAGGATATAATAAAATATTAGTCATTGATAACAATGTCTGAAAAGATTCCTGAGAATATTAAACACGAGATGGAGAGGCTTGTAAAGGATCTCAACTACCACTGCTATTGCTATTATGTCCTTGATTCGCCTGTTATCTCAGATGAGGAGTATGACAGGCTCTATTTTAAACTTAAAGACTTAGAAGAAAAGTACGGATATATCCTGCCTGACTCTCCAACTAAAAGGATAGGCGCGCCTGCACTTGATAAATTTGAAAAGGTTAAACATGCTGAACCAATGCTCTCACTTGATAATGCCTTTTCCTATGATGATATAATAGAATTTGACAAGAGGGTGAAGAAATTATTAGAAACAGATAAGGATGTTGAATACACAGTGGAGCCAAAATATGACGGCTTAGCAATTGAGCTTACATACAAAGACGGGTTCTTGTATAAGGCATCAACAAGGGGCGACGGGTATGAGGGTGAGGATGTAACGGCAAATATCAAAACTATAAAATCAGTTCCTCTGAAAATTGACAGTGTAGATGTTCCATTGGAGATAGATATCCGCGGCGAGGTGTATATGGACATTGAAGACTTTGAAAGGCTGAACAGGGAAAGGCAAGAAAAAAACGAATCACTCTTTGCAAATCCAAGAAATGCTGCTGCAGGCTCAATAAGGCAGCTTGATTCATCAATCACAGCAGCAAGAAGACTCCATCTCGCATGTTACGGAATAGGCGCGGTAAAGGGGATAAAATTAAAGAACCAGATAGAGCTTATCAGATGGCTTGAGAAGGCGCGTTTTCCAATACCTGCAATTGTAAAAGAAGTGAAAGGGATTGACAATGCTATTAAAGTTATAAAAGAGATAGAGGAGAAGCGCAGCGCCTTTCCATTTGAGACAGATGGCGCAGTATTAAAGGTAATGAATTTTAATTTGCAGAGGCAATTGGGCGTCAAGACAAGGGAGCCGCGCTGGGCAATCGCCTACAAATACCCTGCACATCAGGGAACCACTAAGATAAAGGAGATAATACCGAGCGTCGGGAGGACAGGCGTAATAACGCCTGTTGCAATGTTAGAGCCCGTAAGGATAGGCGGTGTTACTGTATCGCGTTCAACTTTACACAACTGGGATGAGATTGAGAGGAAGGATATAAGGGTTGGAGACTATGTTGTAGTTGAACGTGCAGGCGAGGTTATTCCCCATGTTGTAACAGTAATAAAAGAAAAGAGGACAGGAAAGGAGAAGCATCTCCCAATTCCTGAAAAGTGCCCTGTGTGCGGCTCAAAGGTTGTAAGAGAGGAAGGCGAGGTTGCAGTAAGATGCATTGGCCTTGACTGCCCTGCGCAGGTTCAGGAGAGGATAAGGCATTTTGTAAGCAGGCATGCAATGGATATTGAAGGACTTGGCGAGAAGAATGTAGAGCTTCTCTATTCACTGGGGTTAATAAAACATTTCGCTGATATATATAAACTAAAAAAGGATGATTTGCTTCAGCTTCCGAGATTTGCTGAAAAATCTGCGCAGAATCTTATTGACGCCATAGAAAAGAGCAGGCATACAACGCTCTCTAAATTCCTTTACGGCCTCGGCATAATCCATGTTGGCGAGTATGCTGCAAAACTTTTATCAGCTAATTTTGAAAGGCTTGAAGAGCTTTATCATATAAAGGCTGAAAATGTTTTGGAAATAAAACAAATCGGCGAAAAAATAGCAGGTTCAATAACAGACTTCTTCAATGACGCAGAGAATATCAGCGCTATTGAGAAATTAAAATCACTCGGGCTTAAGATAACCAATCCTGATTTCAAAGGCAGAAAAAAAGGCAAGCAGCCCTTTGATGGAATAACCTTTGTAATAACAGGCAGCCTGCCAAAATCAAGAAAAGAGATAGAGGAGATGATTGAGGGACTCGGCGGCCATGTAACGGCGTCTGTTTCAAAGAGTACAGACTACCTTATTGTTGGAGATGAACCAGGCTCAAAACTTGATAAGGCACGCTCCTTTAGCGTAAAGGCTATTTCGTATGAGGAGCTGTTGAAAATGATAGATGAGAAAAAAAGACGCTAACTTTTTAAGGAACTCTTTCAGTTAGCCGCAGGCTTTTGAGCCTATTGACAAACTTACAAAGTGTCAATAAATGTCATTCCCGCATGCTTTTAGCGGGAATCCAGCGTCTTATAAATTCAAGAGATTCTGGATTCCTGGTGGAGTTTACCCCGTACCTGATACGGGGCAGGAATGACTGATTGTAGTGCGGTTACCTTTTTATTCAGCCTGTTGGTTTAAGCCGTTCTTATACGCCCTATAGCAGTTTCTTCCAGCGCCCTTTGCTGTATAAAGGGCTTCATCTGCTGCTGCAATGAGCCTCTCCCTGCTTTCAGCGTCATAGGGATATATAGCAATTCCGAGGCTGATGGTAAATCTAAAGTTTTCAGGAATACCTTCCGGAGGCTCTGCATTGCAGACAATGTGCCGCAGTTTTTCTGCTACTACTTTAGCGCCTGCAAGATCTGTCTCTGGAAGTATAAGCAAAAATTCCTCACCGCCGCATCTTGCCGCAATATCAACTGTGCGCAGGTTCTTTCTTAAAATTTCTCCCATGTGTCTTAATACAATATCTCCTCCCGGATGTCCGTAGGCATCATTTACCTTTTTGAAATAATCTATATCAATAATTATACCGGAAAATACATGATTATATCTCTTTGCTCTTTCAATCTCCTCGTCAAGTCTTTTTATTACATACCTTCTGTTATAGAGTAATGTCAATTCATCCCTTATGGAAAGCACCTCAAGGATGCTATTTTTATTTTTTAACTCATCCTGAAACAATTTCAAGTTAATTGCATTCTTTACCAGCGCCTCCACCTCCTCGGTGTAAAATGGTTTAGTGATATAGTCAAAGGCGCCCATGCGGAATCCTTTTATCTTATCCTCCCTTTCAATCTTTGCTGTAATAAATATTATCGGTATATCCTTTGTAGCAGCGCTTGATTTCAGAACTTCACATATACAATAGCCATCCTTTTTCGGCATCATTATATCTAATAGAATTAAATCAGGCATTACCTCTTCAATAATCTCCACAGCCTCATCACTTTTTGTGGTAGTGTATATCTCAAAGCCGCTCTTGCTAAGGCACTTCTTTAAATGCCCAATCTGGATTGGGCTGTCATCTACCACCAATATTTTAGCGCTCTGTCTTTGCATATTAGCAACCAAGAAATTTCAACACTTCATCCTTTAATTTATTGCCTGATACCGGTTTTGTGATATATCCATTTGCGCCAAGTGAAAGCCCGAGTTCCCTGTCTTTTTCTTCGCCCTTTGTGGTGATAACTATTATAGGCACATCCTTGTTCAATAGCTTACGGATATTTTCTATGAGCTGCAATCCGTTCATTTCAGGCATCATCATATCAGTCAGCACAAGGTCAACATCCTGAGCCTGCATTTTTTTTATTGCATCAACTCCATTCTCAGCCTCTGTGATAGAAATATCCGCAAATACCCTTTTTAAGGTCATGGAGAGAAACATTCTCATTGTGGCTGAATCATCAACAACTAATATTTTAGGAGACTGTTTTTGCATGTTTGTTTACCTTTTAAATCCCATTCTGTGAGTTATGTTTGATTGCAATATTCAGGGTCACCTCGCCAAATCGTGTATCCAATGGAATAACCAGTGTCTCCAATTGCGGCGTTGCGCTTGACATTTCCTTTCCTTTAATAAAGGTAGGCGGCGAGGTGGTGAATTTGAAACCCATGTCATTAAGCCTGCTGACTGCGTTCCCAATCATCATGTTTGTAAGTTCGGAGAGGCTGTCGATCACAACAGGAGTAAATTGCGTAAAATCTGCATTATTCATTCTTCCTGCAATAGTAAGCGCAGTCTTATCATCCATTTCAAAGATTACCCTACCCTCCACATCTCCTGCTAAGCCGATGATAGTTACAATATTCTTTGTCGGCGTAGGCGATGGTTTTAAAGAAAGCTCACCCCATTTTATTTCTAAATGGGACATCTCTGAAAGGACATATCTTGCTGATTCAATAAAAGGGTCTATATAGTCAAGCCTCATCTTACTCTCCTCCGTTTCCTTCTAAAACAGACCTTACAATCTTTACTGCATATTCTACTTGAACAGGTTTTGTTATAAAGTGTTTTGCGCCGAGACCGATTGCCTTTTTTACCAAATCCTTGTGTCCCAAAGAGCTGACCATTATAATAGTCGCCTTGTCATCTTCCTTTATTATCTCGCCAACTGCATCAACACCCTCCATTTCAGGCATAGTGATGTCCATCAAAACGACGTCAGGCCTTAATTTCTTGTATTGCTCAATGGCCTCTTTGCCTGTTCCAGCCTCGCCTGCAATCACACCTCCAAGCAAAAAAACTATTCTTGCTATGTTCTTCCTTGCAAATTCTGAGTCATCAACAAGGAGAAACCTGTAAGGCGTCTCATCTTTCTTTTTTAATACACTATTTGCTTCTTGCATTTGCCACCTCCTTCCTTATTATGTTTCCGAGGAGACCTGGAATCTCTTCAAGGGAAGCTATTTCGTCTATATGTCCCCTCTCAATTGCTGCCTTTGGCATTCCAAATACTATGCAGCTATTTTCATCCTGTGCTATTGTCATGCCTCCTGATGCCTTTATCCTGCCTATACCATCAGCGCCGTCATCTCCCATGCCTGTCATTATTACGCCAATGGAGTTCTCGCCGTATTCAGCAGCAACAGATGTGAATAAGACATCTGCAGACGGTCTGTGCCCTGATACAGTCTGGCTTCTGCTTAGTACAGCGATTCCCCCGAGCGGCATCCTCTTTGCTTTTAAGTGTATATTCCCAGGGGCAATCAGCGCCCTGCCAGGGAGTATTAAATCTCCGTCTCTTGCCTCTTTTACCTCTATCTGACACAACTGGTTGAGCCTTGCTGCAAAGAGCTCTGTAAATCCCTCAGGCATGTGCTGCACTATTACTATGCCTGCTGGAAAGCCCTTTGGGAGCTGCGGCAGTATAAAACTTAATGCATTTGGCCCTCCTGTTGATATTCCAATGGCAACCACCTTATCCGCCCTGCTGGATAATGGCAGAGTTTTATTGAGCTTCGGCTGTGGACTTTCTTCAGGGATTCTTTTTAATCTCGTTGTTGATGTCTTTGCAATTGCCCTTATCTTCTGCAGTATCTCATTGGCAATATCCATTATATGAACAGAGATTGCCTCTCTCGGCTTTGTTACAAAATCAACCGCCCCCAATTCAAGGCCCCTTAAAGTGGTTGCCGCGCCTTTTTCTGTCAAAGAGCTTATAAGAAGCACAGGTATATTATATTCCTTCACAATATGCGGCAGTGCAGTAAGCCCATCCATCCTCGGCATGTCCACATCAAGGGTAATTATGTCAGGTTTCAGCTCAGCTATCTTCTTTAAGGCAAAGAGCCCGTCCATTGCAGTGCCGACAATCTCTATATCCGGATCCATTGTCAGTATCTGTGGTATCATCTTCCTCATCAGGGCAGAATCGTCTACCACCAATACCCTTATCTTTTTGTCGTTCATTAAATGACTCCTTTATCCTCTCCAACCTACGCAGCAGCTATTGCCTTTTTTACAAGAGACAAAACATCCAATACAAGGACTATTGAACCGTCCCCAAGTATGGATGCCCCTGATACAACATTGCTGCCGTTGTCAATTGCCTTAATTACAAGCTCTCTCTTTCCCATAAGTTTATCCACTAAAATACCAACCCTTTTTTCTGCAAGACCAATAATAAGGACAAAGGATTTATTTTGTTCAGGTGAGAAAAGGGCAGTGGTGTCATTGTGAGCAAGACGAAGCAATCTGTTTCCCTCAGTATCATGTTTTATAACCTCGCTGAGCCTTATTAATGATATTACCCTCTCACGCCACTTTAGAGACTCCATGCCGTTAATTGTGTTGATTTCATCCTTGAATATCCGTCTGATTTCAAGAATGGACGATAGAGGAATGGCAAAAAATTCCTCGCCAGCCTTAAAAACCATCCCTTGTATAATTGCAAGGGTAAGTGGAAGCCTGATTATGAATTTTGTCCCTATATCAGGCATTGACCTAACCTGGACCAGACCCTTTAATTCCTCCGCTGTCCTTCTTACAGCATCCATGCCTATGCCCCTGCCTGATGTCTCTGTAACCTCATCAGCAGTAGTTAAACCTGAATGGAATATCAGGTCAAGCGCCTCTTCATCAGGCATTTTGGCTGCGTCTTCATCTTTTATTATTCCCATTTCAACTGCCTTCTGCTTCAGCTTCTCTATATTTATCCCTTTACCATCGTCTCCTATTTCTATAATTATCTGACCACCCTCGTGATAGGAATTGATCTTTATCACCCCGCGCCTATCCTTACCCTTTTGCGCCCTTTCTTCAGGCAGTTCAATCCCATGGTCAATGGAATTTCGCAGTATATGCATCAATGGCTCGCCAATCACATCAACAATGCCCTTGTCAAGCTCTGTTTCAGCGCCGTCTATCTCAAGCCTTATCTCTTTTCCCTTTTCTATTGACAGGTCGCGGACAACCCTTGGAAATTTTCTTAAGACATGGTCAATGGGCACCATCCTGACTGTCATCACATCCTTTTGAAGCTCAGACAGGGAGCGCTCAAAGAGTGAATTGATATTCTCCAGATTTGAAACTACCTCCTCCTTTCCAAGCCTTTCCCTTAGTTCATATACAGATTGTGCAAGCATTGACCTCCCGATTATCAGCTCGCCTACTAAATCCATAATCTCATCAATCCTTTTTGCATCTACCCTTAAGGTCGTGTCGCGGTGAGGGGATGATTTGGGAGAGACCGCAAAATATTCCCTCTCCCCTTTGGGGAGAAGCGCTGCATATTTCCCCTCTCCCCCTTGGGGAGAGGGATAGGGTGAGGGGGTATCAAAAGAAAATGGTTTAATTTCAACCTCACTGCTTACGCCTGCCATGTTGCAGGATTTCTCTATAATATCTGTATCTGCCTGGCTGCTGAAAATAGCCCTTATCTCATCTGCCATTTCAATGCCATCGTCTTCTATATCCGGCATCCAGCATATAACCTCGCCAAGAGCGGCTATCTGATTATTTAGCATAAAGGCGCCGACACCCCTCTCCCTGCACTGGGCGTCAAAGGTTATTTTTATTTCATATACACCAAAACCATCCTTTAATGCGGCTTCTATTTGAAGCTGCTGGTATTCTGTTAATAATCCCCTTATTTCCCCCTTTAGTAAAGGGGGATTAAGGGGGATTTGGGGCGAGGAGGGATTTGAACATGCATTCAGATAGCTGTCAACCCTTTCTATTAAATTCTTCGTGCTTACAACAGAGGGATTCTCATCTTTGCTATTTTTCAGAATTTGGGTAAATATATCTACAGCAGAAAGTAAAAGATCTGCCGCATCCCTGTCCATCTGAAGGCTTCTTTCCCTTAGCATGTGAAGAATATCTTCAAGCCTGTGAGCAGTCTCAGTGAGGCTGCTCAGCCCCATTGAGGCTGAATCGCCTTTTAATGTATGGACATAACGTTGGATGTTTTTTAATGCATCTTCATCATCAGGATTATTTTCAAACCTCAGTATCTCTTCTGAAAGAGACTCTAAAATCTCAAAGCTCTGCTGAAAAAAGGATGCCCTGAGTGATTCAAATTCCTTGTCTGTAAGATGTGTAAGGTTGTTTTCCATAGTTATTCACCAATAAACTTCTTTATCTCCTCTTTAAGCTGACTGATGCTGAATGGCTTTGATAAACATCGTATTGCCCCAGCCTTTATAGAGCTTGCCATCTCTCCGCTGCCTGCAATGCCAGAGAACGTAATAATTGGCGTCTGCGGCCTTATCTTCTTGATAATCCTTAATGCATTTATGCCGTCAAGGTTAGGCATTTTTATATCAAGAAGAATAAAATCGTAATTGTTTTCAACAACCTTTAAAACCGCCTCTACGCCGTCCTGAACCAGTGTGGTTCTGTAACCGTTTTCTAACTCCCGTTTTAGAACAGGGCCGAATGCCCTGTCGTCCTCTGCTATTAGTATCTCCTTCATCTTATTTCTTCCCCCTATTTTCGTTTATAAGCAGTTCCTTTATTATGATAGATAAATCTAAAATTATCATTCAGCCCCTGCAGTGTTTCAGCGTGCCCGACAAAAAGATACCCCTCAGGCCTTAAATAGCCATGAAATTTATCAATGACCCTCTGCTGCTCTGCCAAATCAAAATATATCATCACATTTCTGCAGAATATAATATCCACATCTTTTAAGCCGTTTTCAAATTTAAGATTATGAAAATCAAATATTGTATATTGTTTTATATCCATACTCACAATGTAGAAGTCTCCATCAGCGCAAAAATATTTCCTTAGATAATACCCATCAATACCCTCCAGCTTTTTTTTGGGATAAACCCCTTCTTTAGCAACCTTCAAAACGGAAAGTGATATATCTGACCCTATTATCTCAAGATTTAATGACCTTGCGCATCCATGTTTCTCAATCGCCTCTAATCCCTCCATTGCAATTGTATAGACCTCCTCGCCTGTGGAGCATCCCGCAGACCAAATCTTTATGCTTCTGCTGCCCTCTTTTATTTTTTTATCAATAACCTCCGGCATTACCTTTTCCCTGAAAAGGTCAAACTGCGGCTTGTTTCTAAAAAATGAGGTTTCGTTTATTGTAAGGTCGTCAAGGAACCTGAATAGCTCATCCTCATCTCTGCTCTTGTCTGAAATATGTTTATAGTATTGATATATGCTCTTTATATTCTTTGTCTTTATCCTCTTTTTAATCCTGTTTTCTATAAAGACCTTTTTATTTTCCTTAAAATACATTCCACATTCATTATAGATCAGATTTCTGAAAAGCAGGAATTCCTCGTTTGTCATAGTAGAACCTTCTTCATATATGGAAAGATTGTTATTTATACTTAGGCTATTGCTATACATATTGCGCTTTTAATTCCCCTCACCCTTACCCTCTCCCACAAGGGGAGAGGGGAAGTATTGTGTAGGGACAAGGCATCGCCTTGCCCCTACAATTTATGCACTCACAGCAGCTTTTTTCCCTATTTTATGTATTGCTGTAAAGACATGATGGGTCTCTTCCTTTTTCCTGCCCTTCCCATCGCTGCCGTCGCCTTTTGTCACAGGGGTATGGCGCGTCGCAACCCTGCTTGCTGTCTGCTCATGTACGCCGTTTAATACAAACCGCGATACAAGCTCCTGCAGCCTTTCTCCTTGTGCCGAGAGCTGGTCTGCTGATGCTGCAAGCTCTGTGGCGCCTGACGCATTCTGCTGGACCATCTCCCTCATCTTTTCCATAGTCTTTACAACCTGCTCTGTCCCTGATGACTGCTCCTCTGTTGCAGAGCTTATCTCCTGCGTTATCTCATTTAGGTTTTCTGCTGCCTTTGCTATCTGCTTGCTTCCTGCTGACTGCTCCTGCGTTGCAGCGCTTATCTCCTGAGAATATTTCGTCACCTCAGATACTGCTTCTTCAATCTTTTTTAAGGCAGCCTTTACCTCTTCACTTAAGCTGACGCCCTGTTTTACTATAGTCGTGCTGTTTTCCATGTGCTTTACTGCATCCATTGCCTCCTGTTGTATGCCAGAGATAAGCTCGCTGATTTCCCTTGTTGAGGAAGCAGAGCGCTCTGCAAGTTTTCTTACCTCTTCTGCAACTACTGCAAAGCCAAGACCCTGCTCGCCTGCCCTTGCTGCCTCTATCGCTGCATTTAAGGCAAGGAGGTTGGTCTGCTCTGCTATATCGTCTATTACCTCTACAATCTTTCCTATATCCTTTGCCCTTGAGCCAAGTATGGAGATGGTTTCTGCTGACCTCGTTATGACTTTATTAATTTCTTCTATGCCATCTCCTGATTTTCCTGTTGCCTCCTTGCCAAAATTAACTGCGCCCATAGATTTTTGCGATAGTTCCTTTAGCCTTTCTGCTGTTTCTGCCACCCTTGCTATGGATGTTACCATCTCCTCTATTGAAGACGATGTCTGCGAGACTGATGACGACTGGTTCTGCGTGTTCTTTGCCACATTCTGGATATTTGTTGAAAGTTCGTGAACAGTAGAAGTTACCTCTTCTACGGCTGTTGCTGATGCCTCATTGCTCTTTGCAGACTGCTCTGCTGTTGCTGCTATCTGGCTGCTTGCTGATGCTATCTGGTCTGAGCCTTCCCTCATTTCAGAGACTATGCCGCGCAAGCCTTCTATCATCTTCTTAAAGGCGCTTCCGAGGACATCCTTTTCAGATTTTGGCGCTATATCATTTCTTAAGTCGCTGTCTGCAATCGCCTCTGCTGTATGCGCCATAGATTTAAGATAAACGACCATCTCCTTAAAGGCATTTGCAAGCACGCCGACCTCGTCCTTAGATCTTGCCTCTACATTTACATCTAAGTCTCCTGATGCTATCTTCTGGGCAAAACCAGATATCTCCTTTAATGGCGTTGCTATAAGTGAGGCAATAAACACGCCTGAGCCGATTGCAGCAATCATGCTGATGATAATGGCTAATATAATTGTTGTAGTTGCTGTTGCATTTGCCTTCTTGCTTTCTGCAAACATCTCCTTTGCTGCCTTATCCTGAATATCAATAAGCGCCTCTCCCTTGTCGCGCGCTATATCAAACTTCTTTGCAGCATCCTGCCTTGCATTCTCCCTTGCCTTTTCAATCTGGCCTGCAACTGCCCACTTCATGGTATTTGTCCTTGATTCATTGAATGCCTTCCAAGCCTTTTTAAACTCCTCAAATGTCTTTGCCTCTTCTGCTGCAAGGTGCAAGGCTCCGTATTTTTCAACAAGCTTATCAATATCCTTTGCGCGTTCATCAGCTTCGTTAGAAATCTCCTGAAGCCTGTCATTGTACAGGCCAGAGGTCATTTTAAGCGCATCCAGTCTTATGTTATTTAGATGTTCGCTCATATGGCCAATGTCTATTGTCGGAATCAGACGATTATCATACATTGTCTGAACGAAGGTATTTAATTGCCTTACCTTAGAAAGCCCTAAAATTCCAACGCCGCCGACAATAACAGCCATTACTGCAAAGGCTGTTATTAATTTTGCTGCTGTCTTTAAATTACGAAACCAAGTAATCATTTTATTCCTCCTCTAATGATGATTTATGCAGCGTGCGCTGCTGCTTCTTTATTGCCTTCATTGTTGACTTTGGCTGCTATCTGCTGCCATTCACCGTGATTTAATACCTTTTTGATATCAAGGAGGATTATTATCCTCTCCCCGATCTTCCCCACACCGGTAATATATTCTATTCCAATTCCTGATATCATATCAGGCGGCGGCTCAATGGAATCAGCGGGAAGCCTAAGCACCTCTGATGCAGCATCCACAAGAAGCCCAATAATCCTGCCATTCATCTCAACAACCAGCACCCTGCTCGTCTTTGTTCTGTCCACCTTGCCAAGCCTGAACCTTTTTTTTAAATCTATAACAGAAACGATCTTTCCTCTTAAGTTTATTATGCCCTCAACAAAATCTGGCGTGTCAGGAACCTTTACTATGTCAGGCACCCTCACTATCTCTTTTACACTGGAAATCTCTACCCCGAACAGCTCTTTGCCGATCTTAAACCCGACTGTCTGAAGATTTTTGTTCATTGCTGTTTCACCTCCTCTGTGATTATTTTTAGCAATTCCTCTTTATTGATGGGTTTCTGGATAAAATTCTCAATATATACATTATTGTGAAAGTTCATCACATCCACCAGTGCATCGCCGCTTGTCAGTATCACCTTTGAGTTAGGGGTAATCTCTTTAAGGATGCGGAATAATGACACCCCATCCATGCCTGGCAGATGCACATCCACAATGATTACTTCGTATCTTTCAGCAATGGCTTTCTTTACGCCGTCAGAGGCATTGTTCTCAAAGTCTACAAGCAGTTCCTCATTCTTGAGGAATTTTGATAGTGTCTCGCACACATAGTAGTCGTCGTCAATAACCAGCACCTTCTTTTTAGTCTTTACTGCTGATTCCATATTGTCCTTACATCTCCTTGCCGAATTAAATAGATTGAGGTTTTTGTGTCAGACATCTCATTTGTCCTATTCTTGTATGCCTTATAATTAAGCAACAAACATGCCAATGCAAATTAGATTTAAAAATCAAAGGGTTTGAATTTTGCGGTGTTTATTTGGGTGAGTTTTTAGGGCAGAAAGCCCTGATTGGAAGTGGCTGCTTCTGGCATTTTGCCTTACATTTTTATTTGATATTCAATTATCTTTCTGTAAAGCGTCTTTGGGTCTATGCCTAAGATTTTAGCAGCCTTTCCCCTGTGGCCATGAACATCTTTCATAATGGCAATGATATACTCTCTTTCTATATCCTGAAGTGTTTTTGGATTGCCTGCGGCAGCATCTTCTTTAGCAGTCTTTTTAAGCTGCTGGATCTCTAAGGGCAAATCTGTTGTCTCTATTACAGAACCCGGGCAAAGGAGTATTGCCCTGTGTATTACATGGAGAAGCTCTCTTACATTCCCCGGCCAGTTGTATTCTGTTATAAGCTCCATCGCCTCTGGAGATATAACCTTTATTCCTGATGGCGCATTATTTTTTGTAAAATACTCTGCAAGCAAGGGTATGTCCTCTTTCCTTTCCCTTAATGGCGGGAGTGTAAGATTTATCATATTAATCCTGTAAAAGAGGTCTGTTCTGAATCCCTTTTCCTCCACCTCTCTTTTCAAGTCCTTATTTGTGGCAGATACTATCCTTACATTAACACAGACCTCTTTTGTTCCGCCAACCCTGAAAAAAGAAAATGTCTCTAATACACGGAGAAGCTTTGCCTGCATTGGAGGGGTCAGTTCAGCTATTTCGTCTAAAAAGAGAGTCCCCTTGTTTGCAATCTCAAAGAGGCCTGGCTTTTGTTTGTCCGCTCCTGTGAAGGCGCCCTTCTCATGGCCAAAGAGCTCGCTCTCTAAGATATTTTCCTGCAGGGCAGCGCAGTTTATCGGCACAAAAGGATAATCTGCTCTATTGGAATCAAAATGGACAGCCTTTGCAAAGAGTTCCTTTCCTGTTCCGCTCTCACCGTAAATTGTGACAGGAGAATCAGTAGGCGCTATCTTGGATATAAGCCTTAGATTATCTTGCATCTTTTGATTCTTTGTTAGTATTGTTGGAACCCTGTCTGTGTTTTTAACCCTAGCGCGAAGATAGATGTTTTCTGTAACAAGCCTCTTTTTTTCTGCCGCCTTTTTGATTAGTATATCAAGCTTTTCAATCTTGAAGGGTTTGGTGATATAATCATAGGCGGACAGTTTCATTGCCTCAATAGCTGTATTGACAGTTGCATGTCCTGTCATGATTATAATTTCAGGCGAAAGATTCTCCTCTTTAATCCTTTTTAAGACCTCCACGCCGTCCATCTGCGGCATCTGCAGGTCTAAAAGGACAACATCAAATTGTTCCTTTGAAGCAAGGTTAAAGGCTTCTAAACCATTTTCAACAAGCTCAACCTTGTAGCCTTTTCTATCGAGCTCCTTTTTCAGAACTGTCCCGAAATTTTTTTCATCTTCAGCAATCAGGATTTTAACATCATTCATAAATCATATAAACCTTTCCACAATCTCTCTCAATTCCTTCAGCCTGAAGGGTTTTCTAAGCAGGGCTGCGGCGCCGAGCCTCATTGCCTCTTCTGCAATAGCGTCTGTTGCTGCGGCGCTTACTATTAGTATCTTTGCCTTTTTATACCTTTCCCTGATGACCTTTATTACCTCAAGCCCTGTTATGGTGGGCAGAAATATATCTACAATATACAAATCGTATTCCTTTTGCGCTATCTTCTTAAAGGCATTTTCCCCGTCATTTGAAAAATGGACATCAATACCTAATTCTTTAAGGACTGAACTATAAAGGTCCCTTAAATTTTCATTGTCTTCAATAATAAGTATGCTCTTTTTCATAACACACCCCTATCCAAAAATTCAATCTGGCGGTTTATAGAATCCTGCCTATCAATAGGCAGGACATTTCTATCCTGATAATTTGTCTTGGATTTTTGCTGGAGTTTACCATCATAAAATTTTCGGGGGGGGTGATAATTACTTTATTTTTCATAGCCTTATATCTCATAATAAGTTCCGTCGTTATAAAATTTTCAGATTGCTGCCGGCATAGTGATCATAAATGTTGTGCCAATGCCTTCCTTTGATTCTACATCTACCCTCCCCTTAAGCTGCGTTATTATTCCATACGCAATAGAAAGCCCCAATCCTGTTCCCTTGCCAGGCTGCTTTGTGGTAAAGAAAGGGTCAAAGATCCTGTTAATATATTCCGAAGGTATGCCGCATCCTGTATCTTTGAATTCAATCCTCACCTCATCGTCTATCCGATATGTCTTGATTCTAAGCTCTCCGCCGTTTTCCATTGCATCCATTGCATTTAATATCATTATTAGAAAGACCTGCCTTAAGTCAGCCTCATTAGCAGGGACTTTCGGTAAAGTCGGGTCATATTCCTTAGCTACCCTGATTGACTGAAAACGCTGCTGGTAGATGAGGAGATTTAAAACATCATCAAGAATATCATTTGCCTTTTGATTGCCAACATCCTTTCCCCCTTTCCTTGCAAAGGTGAGGAGGTTTTCTGTAATCCTCTTGCATCTGTATATCTCATCCTCAATAATCTTAAGATATCTATTAATATCATCGTAGTCAGGAATAACCCTGTATTCATCCTCTTTAAACCGCTCAATCAAAGCCTCTGCGCAGCCTGAGATTGCAGCCATCGGATTATTTATCTCATGGGCAACGCCTGCTGCCAATTGTCCTATGCCTGCGAGCTTGTCATTATCTATCAGTTTTTGCTCAAGCAGCCGCCTCTCTGTTATATCCTCGCCAATGGATATAATGGCTATAACATCTCCAGCATCTCCGAATATCGGCGTCCTTGTAACCCTGAATATCTTTCTCTCTTTTCTATTTGCCTCTGGCGATTCCCTTTCATAGGATATTGGCCTGCCGCTATTCATAACATCAAGAAGCTCTTTTCTTACAATTTCAAGGGTATCGCCTTCTATTATCTCGCTGATATTTTTGCCTAATACAGTTTCCTCGCTTTTTCCGAATTCACCGATTGTCCTGCCCCTGTTCCAAAGGATTATATTCAGCCCCCTGTCCACAACATACAGGCTTACAGGAAGGCTGTCTATTATCTTTCTTGTAAATTCTTTCTGCGAAAAGACATTATTATTAACTATATTCATAAACAAAAAAGCAACAAAAAATATCTGGTAATCGGCGTCGTCTATGATTTGGTGGCACAGGCTTTGTAGGAGCATATTGCAATACACCTACAGACAGGCAAAATGCCAGACCTATAGCCCCTCAAATGTAGGGACATAGTGACATAATATTAATTATCAATATTAATATCTTTTTAGAGTACTACGGTATGCTGTTTTAAAACACTCCTACTGCAAATTCTATTTCTAAGTTCCATCCCCCGACAATTCTGTCTCTTATTAAAGATAGCACCAATTTTAAATTTGTCAACATAAAAAAGGGATAACTGTGGTAGCAATATAAATCTGTCAGGGTATAACTGCAACATGATAATGTCAGGGTATGGAAAAGATGACCTTGACAATGAAAGAACTAAAGAGAGTAGAAGTGGTTCAAAAGACAGTATCAC
>Ga0105164_10000471_pt1 | contig 28493 bp, 23 predicted proteins | sample VDWuncwatermetaG_FD_89674 | JGI IMG/M metagenome (GOLD analysis project Ga0105164, IMG submission 89674) | Wastewater microbial communities from Netherlands to study Microbial Dark Matter (Phase II) - VDW unchlorinated drinking water | ecosystem: Environmental > Aquatic > Freshwater > Drinking...
ATACCATGGGTTTCTTGGAGCTTTAAGCGGAGTGCATCCTTTTGTAATCACACCATGGGGCGCAGATATATTGTATGATCCAGAGCGTTCCTTCATAAATAGAAGAGTAATGAAGTTTGTTTTTGACAATGCTGATGTAATACATTACATAGACCAAAGCATGATGGACAGGGTTGATGAAATATACGGGGATACGCGCAAAAAGGCTTTTCTGCTTAATGAAGGTGTCAACACCAAAATTTTCACTAAAAAATCTCAAAACAGGAAAAATGGCAAAATATCAATATTATGCCTCAGGTCAATAACTCCATTCTATAATTCCATGATTTTTGTAGAGGCTCTAAATATATTAATCAATGAATACGGGTTCAAGAATGTTGAGGGAGTAATGTGCAGCAGCCTGGACTATGGCGGCGATAAAGATTACAAAAAAGAGATTGACGGTTTGATAGAAAAATGCGGATTAAAAAAATATATGAGATTTTTTAAATGGGTAAAAGATCCGTCATATGCGCAGAAGCTGATGAATGATGTGGACATATACGCTGACACTATGGCAAGAAGCAAAAAAGGCCAAGGCACGGGAAAAACAGCCCTTGAAGCGATGTCAATGGGCCTCGCAATTGTAATGCCTGACAACCCAAGCGTGGAGCTTTATGTAAGCCACTTAAGCAATGGGATAATCTACAAAAAGAATGATGCAAAATCTCTTGCCAATGCATTAAAAATGCTCATTGGCAATGAAAAGCTGAGGAATAAGCTTGGAAAGAATGCAAGGAAATTTATATTAGACAAGCTTGACTGGAATAAAAACATGCTGAAAATGGAGAAAAAATTTTATGAAATTGCAGGTGTATATGTATGATAATAGCCATTCTAGTTGATGACCTGAAAAGCTGGTTTATTCCTTATGCAAAAAGGCTTGCATCTTTATTGTCGAAAAATCATGATGTAAGGCTGATACACAGTGCAAAAGAGTTAAGAAACGGAGATTGCGCTTTTTTTCTCAGCTGTGTCAGGATAGTCCCAAAGGAGCTTTTGGAGCTGAACGGCCATAATATAGCAGTTCATCCCAGCGGCCTTCCAAAAGGCAAGGGCTGGTCTCCTTTGACATGGCAGATATTGGAAGGAAAAAATATAATACCAATGGCACTTTTTGAGGCTGTTGAGGAGATGGACTCAGGAGATGTTTATTTGAGGGACAAACTTGAATTTGAGGGATACGAGCTTAATGACGAGATGAAGCATAAACAGGGCGAGAAGGTCATAGAGATGGTTTCAAAATTCATTGATTCCTATAAAAAAATCAAGGGAACAAAGCAAAAGGGCGAGCCAACATTCTATAGGAGGAGGGCAATGGAAGACAGCGAATTGGACATAAACAAGACAATAAAGCAGCAGTTCAATAATCTGAGGATTGCTGACAACGAAAGGTACCCTGCTTACTTCAGGCACAAGGGGCATAAATATGTCCTGAAAATATACAAGGATAAAGACGAAAAATAGATTCTTTTCTCTAGAAATGTTTATAAATTGGCCATTTTACTTTAAGTATCCTAAATGTGATTTTTTATGAACATCTTTATAACAGGCGGCGCGGGGTTCATGGGGAGCAATTTTGTTAGATATATAGTCAACAAATACCCCCACCACAATATAATAAATTATGACAAGCTTACATATGCAGGTGATTTAAGAAGCCTGGATGACATCAGTGGCAAGAAGAACTATAAGTTCATGGAAGGTGATGTTTGCGATTTTGAACGGCTCTCAAAGCTTCTCAAGGATGTTGACTGCGTCATTCATATTGCGGCAGAAAGCCACGTTGACAATTCAATAGGCAATTCTCTTATTTTCACAAAATCCAATACTCTTGGAACTCATGCCTTGCTTGAGGCTGCAAGATTGAACAATATAAAAAAATTTATTTATGTCTCGACAGATGAAGTCTACGGGGAGGTTGAAAAAGGCTCGTGCAAGGAAGATTCCAGCTTAATGCCAAACAACCCGTATTCCGCCAGCAAGGCTGGGGCTGACTTGATTGCAAGGTCTTATTATTTGACTTACAAGCTTCCGATCATAATCGTTAGGAGCAACAATGTTTATGGCCCATACCAGTATCCTGAAAAGATAATATCCAGGTTTGTTACAAATCTTATATTGGGAAAAAAACTTCCAATGCATGGTGATGGATCATACATCAGGACATATTTCTATGTAAAAGATTTTGCAAGAGTTCTTGACCTGGTGTTTGAGAAAGGAAAGATTGGAGAAATTTATAACATTGGCACTCATGATGAACTCTCCAATATAGCTCTAACTAGGAAAATACTCAAAAAATTCAGCAAGGACGAAAATCAAATTGAATATGTAAAAGACAGGCCATTTAATGACAGGAGATATAGTATTGATCTGGCAAAAATAAAGGCGCTTGGGTGGAAGCAGGAATACTCATTTGAAAAAGGCCTTGATGAAACAATTGAATGGTACAAAAACAACAAAAAATGGTGGGAAGGAAAAGTCAAGTGATTAAAATGATTGAAGGAGTGAATATAAAGAAACTGAAGATAATAAAAGACAGCCGCGGCTATCTTATGGAGATGCTGAGGAATGATGAGGACATCTTCCAGAAATTCGGCCAGGTTTACCTGACAGTATGCAATCCAAAGGTTGTAAAGGGCTGGCATTACCATAAAAAGCAGACTGATTTCTTTGTTGTTGTGAAGGGCAATGCAAAAGTTGTGCTATACGATAATAGGGATAAGAGCAGGACAAAGGGAGAAGTGCAGGAGATATTGATGGGAGAGAAAAACCCAGTGCTTCTTACTATTCCCCCCTATGTTATTCATGGATTTGCGTCTGAGAATGATGAGCAGTGCTATCTGATAAACTGCTGCACCCATCCTTATGATTATAAAAGCCCTGATGAGTTCAGGATAGACTTCAAGAGCAAGGACATCCCATACGACTGGGGGCTTGAGGAAGGGGGCTAAAATGCAGATTCTTGTCACAGGCGGACTGGGATTTATCGGTTCTAATTTCATACGCCACATTCTGAATAAATATCCGGATTATGAGGTAACAAATCTTGATAAAATGACATATTGTGGTAATCCTGCTAATTTGAAAGATGTGGAGAAAAGCAAGAATTATAATTTTGTAAAGGGGGATATCTGCGATGCAAAGGTTGTGGATAAGCTTGTTGAAGGCAAGGATATTGTATTAAACTTCGCGGCAGAAACTCATGTCGACAGGTCAATTGACAATCCAAAAAACTTCATCAGGACAGATGTTGACGGCACTCATACGCTGCTTGAGGCTGCAAAAAAACATAATGTAAAAAAGTTTATTCAAATCTCAACTGATGAAGTTTATGGAAGCATTGAAAAAGGCTCGTTTACAGAAGAATCTGCATTGCAGCCAAACAGCCCTTATTCCGCAAGCAAGGCAGGGGCTGACTTAATAGCAAGGTCCTACAATAAGACTTTTGGAGTTCCTGTAATAATCACAAGAAGCTCTAATAATTTTGGCCCATACCAGTATCCTGAAAAGCTGCTGCCTCTTTTCATAACTAATCTCCTGGAAGGGAAGAAAGTGCCTGTTTATGGCGATGGGCTGAATGTAAGAGACTGGCTTTATGTCATTGACAACTGCGAAGCCATTGACTTGGTGATGCACAAAGGAAAGATTGGGGAAATTTATAACATAGGGGCAGATAATGAAAAGACAAACATTGAAATCACGAAATTGCTGCTCAAGGAGCTTGGCAAAAATGAATCATCTATAGAGTACGTCAAGGACAGGCCAGGGCATGACAGGAGATATTCAATTAATTCCTCAAAACTCAAAAATCTTGGGTGGAAGCCAAGGTTTAAGTTTGAGATAGCTCTTAAGGAAACAGTAAGCTGGTATAAAAATAACCAAAGCTGGTGGAAAAAGATAAAATCAGGAGAGTACAGGGAATACTACAAGAAGCATTATAGGGGGCTTTAAATAATCCATTAATTTTATATAGTAAGTTTTGAAAACATGCTAAAATGAAAGGAATTATACTGGCTGGGGGCTCAGGAACAAGGCTTCATCCTCTTACCAAAGTCACAAATAAGCATTTGCTTCCTATTTATAACAAGCCCATGATATACTGCCCTTTGCAGACTCTGCTCAATGCAGGGATAAATAACATCCTGATTGTATCAGGCCCAGATCACGCAGGCCACTTTCTTAAGTTACTGAGGTCAGGAAAGGAATTTAATGCCACTTTCACTTATGAAATCCAGGAAGAAGCCGGTGGAATAGGGCAGGCACTCAGCCTGGCAAGGGATTTTGTCGGGGATGAAAAATGTGTAGTCATACTTGGCGACAATATATTCGAGGAAGATATAGCCCCTTATGTCAGGGAATTTGAAAGCCAGAAAGAAGGCGCCAGGATATTCCTGAAAGAAGTCAGCATAGAGGATGCAAAAAAGTTCGGAATAGCCCTGGTTGACGGAAAAAAAGTCACTTATGTCGAGGAAAAGCCCAAAAAGCCGAAATCAAACCTTGCCATGACAGGCCTTTACATGTTTGACTCAAAAGTGTTTGGAATAATACGCAAGCTGAAGCCTTCATGGAGGCATGAGATAGAGATAACAGATGCCCTGGATGCCTATGTCAAGAAAGGGCAGCTTTATTACAATAAAATAAGGAAATTCTGGTCAGATGCAGGAAGCTTTGAATCTTTATTAAAGGCGTCTCAAATGATGAAGTCGCTGGAAGAGAAGAAAGGGAAAGTCTAATATAAATAAATGATATTTCTAATTAAGTTTGATTGAATTGGAAGGCAATAGGTGGATGGCTCTTTTAAGAAAGAGTTTTGAGGCAAAGGAGTGATTAACATGGAAGAAACATTTCTTTATAATGCTGGAGGTTTATCATTACCTTATTTTAAAAGTCTTATAGCTTCTAATGTTTGGAAAGCTTTTGCAATAATTCACGCAGGTATCCACCACCAAATGAGGATAATACTAACTTATCATGGTGGTAAAATTAGGAAGTCATCAAATGACCATGCAAAGAGATGGAAACTTATTACTGAAAAGAAGTTTGGAAAATGTATAGATGATTTGTATATTATTGAGGCAATTGACGAGGATTTATACAGCAAACTAAAAGATTTTAATGCAAAAAGAAATAGGGAATTGGGACATATTAATCTTTATGAAAGAAAAGAGGAACCTAAAGATGAAGATATTAAAAAACATTGTATTCAAGGAGTTGAAATAGCAAAACTATTAGATGGAGTAATTAGAAATTGTCTATTTTCAGAACCACCGCAACGCACCAAAGAGGTAGTTTAATGGCAAAACAACCTATAATGCACCACTACCAAAAAAAGAAACCATTATAAACCATTCTTAAATAACGAACTCTGATTAAAGAATACAAAAGCAGCATGGGTGGTTTATAATATGGATTTAAGCAAGAATCTTAAGATAAGAATGTTCTCGCCTTATGTGTCCAAAAAGGCAGCCTCAGCCGTAAACAAAGTGCTAAAGAGCAGATACATTGGAGAAGGTCCCATAGTTAAAGAATTTGAAAGTAAATTCTCTGAATTGACAGGCGCAAGATACCCTGTGGCTGTGAACAGCGGAACATCTTCATTGCATCTTGCTGTAGTAATGGCAGGCGTAAAGCCGGGAGATGAAGTAATAACAACAGCCCAGACCATGATGGCAACCAGCCATACGATTCTTGCCCAATTCGCAAAGCCTGTGTTTGCAGATATACAATACGAGACAGGCAATATTGACCCTAAAGATATTGAAAAGAGAATAACAAAGAAGACCAAGGCAATTCTTCCGGTCCATTGGACAGGCTATCCATGCGACATGGATGAAATACATGAAATAGCCAAAAAGCATGATTTGCCTGTCATAGAAGATGCAGCACATGCATTAGGGGCTTCTTACAAGGGAAAATCCATAGGCACAATCTCTAATTACACATGCTTCTCGTTCCAGGCAATAAAGCATGTAACGACAGCAGACGGAGGAATGCTCTGCCTTGACAGCAGGGAAAAATACGATGAGGCAAGAAGAAAAAGATGGTTTGGGATTGACCGGGACAACAGAAAGCCTTCAATTTTAGGCGAGCCATTATGGAATGTGAATGAAGTGGGCTACAAATACCATTTGAATGACTTTTCAGCAGCATTAGGGCTGGAAAACCTGAAAGAATTGAAATCTATATTGAAAAGGCGCGCTGAAATAGTAAAAAGGTATAATGAGGGGCTGTCAAAAATCAAAGGCATAAAATTGTTTGAAAGAAAATTAGACAGAAAGAGCGCAAACTGGCTTTTTTCCATGCACGTCGAGAGAAGGATAGATTTCATCACCATGATGCTGAAGAAAGGCATTGAAGTCTCTGTGGTGCATAACAGGATAGACACAAATGACGCATTCGGCCCATTGAGAAAAGACTTAAAGCAATTGGCTAAATTCAATCAAACTCATGTTTCATTGCCGCTGCATAATTACCTGAGCAATGATGATGTGGATTATATCTTAAAGTGCATAAGAGGAAGATGGTAATGAATAAAATAGTAATGTTCTCGCCTTACCTTTCCAAAAATGCGATTCTGTATGCAGAAGAGGTAATGAAAAGCAGGTGGATCGGGCAAGGAAAAAAAGTGGATGACTTTGAAAATTTGTTCAAATCAACTTTTAATATTCCGTTTCCTGCGGCTGTCAACAATGTATCATCTGCAATAAAGATAGCATTGGACATTGCAGATGTAAAACCCGGAGATGAGGTAATAACAACGGCACAGACATGCACATGGACAAACCATCCAATCCTGGAGCAATACGCAAAGCCTGTGTTTGCAGATATACAATACCAAACAGGCAATATTGACCCAAATGACATTGAAAAAAGAATTACTAAAAAGACCAAAACTATTATTGTTGCGCATTGGGCAGGCTACCCATCTGATATGGATGAAATAAACAAGATAGCGCGAAAGTATGATCTGAAAGTGATTGAAGATGCAAGCGATGCCCTCGGAGCAAAATATAAAAATAAGATTATCGGAACTCTTTCAAATTTCACATGCTTTTCATTCCAGGCAATAAAGCAGGTTACAACAGGGGAAGGTGGAATTTTAGCAGCATTGAATAAAAAAGATTTCGAATCTGCAGTCAGGAGAAGATGGTACGGCATTGACAGGCTCAACAGAAAGCCTACAGTTGAAGGCTATTATGATTTTGAGGTCACAGAAAGAGGTTATGGCTATCATATGACGAACATAAATGCTGCAATAGGCATTGCAAATCTGGAAGAATACAAAGAAATCAAAAGCAGGAGAAAAGAAATGGTTAAAAAATACCGAGAAGCTTTTCAAAAAATTGGTGATGTAACTTTGCTTGAATCAAAAAATGACAGGGAAAGCGCAAACGAGCTTTTCACTATGCACGTAAAAGATAGAACCAAATTCTGCAAAAAAATGGCATCAAGCGGGATAGAAACTTCTATAGTCCATATGCGAAATGATGCATACAAAATTTTCGGCAATTTGAGAAAAGACCTTCCGAATCTTGACAAATTCTCAAAAACGAACATCTCAATTCCGTTGCACAATAATATTTCAGATAATGATATTGATTACATAATCAAAACAGTCAAAAATGGATGGTAAATAAATGAAAAAGAAAGTTCTTGTGCTTGGAGGAGGCGCTTCCGGCCTTGGAGTTGCATGGAAGCTGGCCGAAAATAAGATTCCTGTAGAGGTAATAGAAGCAAAGAATGAAATTGGAGGATTGGCTGCGACCGTAAGGAAAGACGGCTATTATCTTGACTACGGACCTCATTATTTTCTGAGCGAGAGGCCTGAAATAATAAAAAAAGTCACAGAGCTTTTCAGGGAAGATTTCGGGAAGGAAATGCCCACCCTTAAAAGAGATGCAAAATTGCTCTTCAGGGGGAAATTCCTAAATTATCCGCTGAACATAAAAAATATAATATTCGAAATACCGTTAACAGAGTCTCTCATGATTGTATCCAGCTATTTCTACAGGCAGCTTCTTGAATCAATAAAAAAACTCTTTAATAAAGAAACCCCTGACAGGAATTTTGAGATATGGGCAAGAAAAAACTTCGGTGACTACCTTTTCAAGATATTTTTCAAGCCTTACACGGAGCAGTTCTGGGGCATACCATGCGATAAATTGGCGCCAAGAACATTGCCAACAAACACCAGATTATCGTTCTTCAAGGCATTGAAATTGATGTTCCACAGGAAAATCACTAAAAAGAACCTGTCGCTTGCAGAGCGCGAAACAACTCTTATCTTGAGATATCCTTTCAAGGGCATCGGCATGGTTCTGGGAGCTATTGCAAATAAAATAAAAAGGCTTGGCGGAAAGATACACATGGGATATGAGGTAAAAAAGATAAAGAAGAATCCTGATGATTCCTTCACAATATCTGCTGTCAGGGATGGCAAGGCAAAGGAATTCAAGGCTGATTTTGTAGTCTCAACTATACCGTTGACTTTGGCAATAAAATCCCTTGAGCCGCAGGCTCCAAAAAAAGTCCTTGAGAGCGCGAAAAAAATAGGCTTCCTTTCCTTTATAGCGCTTTACATAGTCATTCCAGACAGGAATATTCTCAGCAGCTCTTATCTTTATTTTGTGGGAAGGCCATACAACAGAATATCCGAGATGAAGAAATTCTCCAGATATCTCTGCCCGGCTGACGAGAACATGGTGGCTGTGGAAATAAGCTGCCACGACAATGAAAAGGTATGGTCTTACAGCAAGGAACAAGTCTTGGACATGTGCATAAAATTCCTGGAGAAGGATAATGTGGTGAATAGAAAAGAGATAAAAAAAACATTCTTGCTTAAGGCAAGATACGCTTACCCAATCTACTATCACGACCACGAAGAGCATCTCGACAATATATTTGACTACCTGAAGACAATTCCTAATTTTGAAGTCACAGGAAGAGTCGGAAAATACCTTTATGTTGACATAGATCAGTGCCTTACAAATTCATTCAATCTTGTAGATGAGATAATGCCGAAGCTTGAAAAGGCCAAAAAATGAGCTCGAATATTGCACTGGATTACAGCAAAGACATGAATCCCAAATTCTTTGATATAAGAATTAAAATAATAAAGAGGCTAATCAAAGAGTACAAGCCTGATAAAGTTCTTGATATAGGATGCGGAACCGGAATATTTCTTGATCATTTCCATGATGAATTTAAGTCAGGGACAGGCATAGACGGCTCCATCGACATGATAAATTTCGCAAATAGAAACCATAAAAGGAAAAACATAAAGTACATGATTGGAAAAGGTAATCCATTGCCTTTTTCTGATGAAAGTTTTGGCCTGGTTTTAAGCATGGGAACTCTGGAGTATGTGAAAGACCAGAAAAATCATTTTGAAGAATCAATCAGGGTCTTGAAGAAGAATGGGATCTTGTTTTTGACCACTCCAACCAAAATCATGAATATTTACAGGATTGCAAGGCTTTTCGGGCTTGCAGCAGCAAGATACTGGAAAATAAACAAATACCTGTCTTTTGATGGGCTGGAAGGCCTTGTTGATAATAATTCAGCGGAGATTATTGAGCATAGTGTTCTTTTTTTCAATCCTTCAAATATAAGACTATTTGACTTTTTCTTCAATATCATAGGCAAGACGGCATCTGGAAAGCTAAACAAGTATCTTCTCGGGCCGCAGTATGTTATAATCAGGAAAAGATGACCAAATGCTTTAAATATAGTTGTTTGTTCCACCCAGCTGATGTGGGATGAAGATAAAGCTTAATGATATTCTCATAATAGCGTATCTTTTACTGTTATCTATAGTTCTCAAGGAATTTTTCTACATACCATTAGGCATTGCCGTTCTGGTCTTCCTGTTCGGCGCAAAGCTTGACCCGGGAATAAAAAATTTAATCTATATCTCCATAGCGACTTTGCCGTTCATCCCCTTCTTCATATTCTTCATTTTCTATATCCCCTTCCTTGTATTCGGGACTGTTCTTGAAAAGCCCACTTTTATCAAAAGCTACGTGCTTGGCTTTGCCGTAACCCATATACTGAGGCTGGTTGTTTATTACCCAAACGTGCTTGGTGTAAAAATCAGCGCTTATTTCATAATTGCCGTCCTGGCTGTTTTCCTTTCAATAGCCTACTATGTTTTTGTAAGGAAGAACGGAAAAAATGCCATTAAAGGTGTTTTCTCTGTGAGCAACGAGGACTATAAAATATTGCTCGGGACCTTATTCTTCTTTTTCTTTGTAGCTAATGTCATGTACAATGGCACCAGCCTGCACACATCAAACGCCACTGAAATCTACTCCAAGCAGAGTTATGTAATAAATACCATAGCAAAGTTCGGGTTTTTTCCGCAATATGATCCAGGCATTGGCATGGGTGAGCAGCTCTTCCTTACTGATTCCCAGTTGCATTTCACTAAAGACATTCTTGTAATTTCCACAATTCTTCTGAAAAACTGGTTCAGCGCCCTTCTGATCTACAACTCCCACAGTATGTTCATACTCTGGATGACTATATTGGGAGCCGCTATCTTATTGAAAGAGCTGCTTTCAATCAGCGGAAACAGCAACAGCAAATTCACCCCATATTTCATAATCCTCGGCAGCCTTGCAATCGGGCTGAGCTTCCAGTTTGTGAGGATACTAGAAAGCCTGAAATCCTTTTCAGCGCATCCGATAAATTTATTGCTTTTCGCAATGATTCTTTCAAAGCCCAAAAAAGCTGCTGAATGGTTTATCATAGGGTATCTGCTTGTATTGTCATACATGGTTCACGTCATACAGGCAATTGGCGTTTGGATTTTTGCATTTTCAATATTTTTTGTTGTCTATGTTTTTGACAGGCAGTCCCAAAAAGCAGGCATTGATTATCTGATAAAAAACAAATGGAAAGTTGCATTTGTTGCTGTAATGTTCATTGGCGTGATGTTTGCCTACACAATGGTGGGCGCAAGCTATGACGACTATATAAGGGATCATAAAAGGGGACTTCTCAGCGGAGAGCTCGGCAATAATTTCATCCCCTACATAAAAAACTATTTTTTCCAGAAAGGCTTCAGCCCTTTTTCAATAAAATACCCGGACTTGAACGTGCTTGACACAAAAGAATCAGGGTTTTTCCTTTCCGTTATAGGTGGCATTGCTTTCTTTTATGTGCTGCTCAATCTGAAAAATGAGAGATTAAGAAAAGCGAGGCTTTTTGCCATATCCTTTGTTGTGCAGTTCCTTCTTTACGATTTCATCACAAATTTCTTCAACATGGGTACTTTGGAGCCTGGCTACAGGATAATCCACCCATATACCATTGTTTTGCTATCCGTGTGCATAGCTGCTGCCTTTGATTCTTTCAGCTCAAAGGGGATAAGAACTGCTTTATTGGTGGTTTTCCTTGCGTTCTCGCTGCACAGCATGTACTATGTAAGGATAAACCTTGACAATATACATGCAGAGCAGATTATATCAGAAGGCTCTCTAAAAAGCGAGATGGATTTTGTAAGAAGCCTGCCGATTGATGGCAGATTTATAACTTATGGGTTGTTCGCTAATGCCGTTGATTCCGGAATGTCTCACAATACGGGACATTACTTTACAAGGTATCAATACAATCTATGGTCTGAGACAAACAACATCTATGACATGCTGCACACGAGCCATTCATTCGGGGATTTCCCGAGAATTTATACGATATCGGGCACTGAGATGAGCAATTACCTCAGGCTTGGCGGCTATAAATATATGTTCCTGAATATATGCCATCCTGTCGGCAATGCCGTCATCCAGAAATTGTATCCGAATTATACAACCCCAATATACCAGAATCCGAATTACCAGTGCTTTGTAATGCTCATGGTCAATGGCACGAATTATGTTGAAGAAGTAACCTTGCTTAAAGATGTAAATAAGGATGTTTACAAAAATAAGACAGGCTATAAATATGTGTCAGTCAGCCCGCTTCAAAGGTATAATTTTGCAAACCCGCAGAATGCACTGCAATATGCTGAAAACAAGGAGCCCATGGAGCCAAAGCCGCTAAGCTTCAAGAGAATAAATCCGCAATTAGTGGAGATATACGGAGATTTTAATGGCGGTGAGTGGGTTGTTTTCAAGGAAGAGTTTTTCCCGAGATGGAAGGCATTTATGAATAGCAAGGAAGTGCCATTATACCCTACTAATTTTAACATGATGCTAATCAGACCGGTAAAAGGCAATTTGATTGTATTAAAGTACGACATCGTCCTTAAAGAAAAATTATTCGGGCTTGTCTCGTTGATTGCAATCATTGCATGCTCATTGTTTTTTGTTGCTTTGTTAAAGCACGGGCACAGCCAAGATTAAAGTTATCCTACTAAAAATGTGCGGCATAGCTGGATTTTACGGATTTGAGGATAAGGCGCTTCTTAGGAAAATGACCGATATAATTTCCCATAGGGGGCCTGATGGAGAGGGGTATTATACAAACAAGAATGTCATGCTGGCAAGCAGGAGATTAAGCATAATTGACCTGTCGACAGGCGACCAGCCTATTTTCAACGAAGACAAGTCAATAGCCATAGTCTACAATGGAGAAATATACAATTTCCAGGAACTGAGAAAAGACCTTGAAAAAAAAGGCCATAGGTTTTATACAAGCACCGACACTGAAACCATAGTGCATGGCTATGAAGAATACGGTGTTGAATGCCTCAAAAAATTCAATGGAATGTTCGCATTTGCTTTATACGACGGCAAAAAAAAGCAGCTGTTGCTTGCAAGGGACAGGTGCGGGATAAAGCCGCTGTATTATGCCGTTCTAAAAAACAATTCCGTGATCTTCGCTTCGGAGATAAAATCAATACTCCAGCATCATGAGGTAAAAAGGGAGGTTAACCTTGATGCTCTTAATCATTTCCTAAGGCTGAGGTATGTTCCCCTAGAAATGACAATGTTCAGGGGGATTAAAAAATTATTGCCCGGCCATTATCTGCTGGCATCAAAAAAAGGAATCAGGGCCGGAAAGTATTGGGAGCTTGATGTAAAAATAGACCATAATATCAACGAAGCTCATGCAATATCAACATTAAAAAATCTCATTCAGGATTCCGTGAAGCACCAGATGATTAGCGATGTTCCCATTGGCTCTTTCCTTTCAGGAGGCCTAGACACATCAACAATAGTCGCGTTTGCCTCAAAGGTTTCTGAAAAACCAATAAACACGTTCTGCATGGGATTTGGGGAAGAAACTGACGAATTCGAGTATGCGAGGCTGATAGCAGACAAATTTAAGACAAATCACAAAGAGCTTGTCGTCAAATTTGATTTGTTCAGGGATTTTCCAAGAATGATATGGCACATAGACATGCCAAAAAGAAATCTTTATCCTTACCTGATCTACAAGGAAGTTGCAAAGCACCTTAAAGTGATTCATTCTGGCATGGGCGGTGATGAGCTATTGGGAGGTTATGTGCACCGCTATGCATATATGGAATATGCTGCTGATAAAAAATTTAAAAGGCAAGCCGACGCTCATAACAGGCTCTTCTCTAAGTTTGAGTATGAAGACAAGCTGTCAAAAGTGGTAAAGTCAAAAAATCCTGCAGAGGCATATTCATTCATAACATCGGCAGATGCCGGGTTCGATTCAAAGCAGCTTAAGGAAATCTACGGAGAAAAAATAAAAAACAAAATCAGCAGTCCTGTTTCAAAGGTATTTGAAAAATATTTCAAAAAGAAAGGCTTGAATGCAACAGAGCAGGCATTTTACGCCGAATTCAACGTGAAAATGCCTGATGATTTCCTGGTTGTGGAGGATTCGATGTCAATGGCAAACAGCATCGAGGCAAGGGTTCCGTTCCTTGACAACAATCTCATGGACTTCTGCTTCAGCCTTCCCTCTGAATTGAAAATAAAAGATGGCACGGGAAAATATATATTAAGGAAAATGATGTCTGGTGTTCTTCCAAAAAAGATATCAAAAAGAAAAAAATGGGGATTTGCCACAACGACCCAGAATATATTTAAGAATGAACTGAGGGACATTGCAAAGAGCATGCTTCCAAATGGCGCTCTTGTTGGCAATAAATATATAAACAAAAATTTTATCAATAAAGTTATTAGCCAAAAGGTAACAAAGAACAACACGCAGAATTACAATCTTTTGTGGAATCTTGTCGCATTTGATATATGGCATGATATTTATATAACTCCTTCAGAATTCCGCAAGCCGGATCTGGACATGAACAGTTTCCTAAAATGAGCAGAATGAAAATTTCAGTCGTTGGATTGGGAAAGGCTGGATTGCCGCTGGCTGCAGTAATAGCAGATGCAGGCATAGACGTTATTGGCGTTGACATAGACAAAAATAAGGTTGGATTGATCAATAGAGGGATTAATCCCATAAAGGAAGAGCCGGGATTAAGCGGCTTGGTAAAGAAGCACGGCGGAAAAAGATTAAAGGCAACTTATGACTCAATAAAAGCCTCTAAGGAAAGCTCAGTTCACATTGTAATAGTTCCATTGTTTATAGACGACAAGAAAAAGCCTGATTTCTCTATAATAAGGAAAGCATTGGAAAATGTCGGAAGAGGATTAAAAAAAGGAGATGTTGTTGTACTTGAAACTACAGTTCTTGTCGGGACAACAGAAACTCTGGTAAAAGAAATACTCGAAAAAAACTCAAATTTGAAGGCAGGTAGGGATTTCTATCTCGCGTACAGCCCTGAAAGGATAATGACAGGCTACTCAATCTCAAGGTTCAGGGAATTTCCAAAGATAGTAGGGGGAATAAACGAGATAAGTACAAACAAGGCATTTGACGTCTACAAAAAATTCGCAAACCCTTTCAAAGTTGCAGACTCAAGAACTGCAGAGCTTGCAAAGATTGCTGAAGGAGTCTACAGGGACGTTAACATAGCGCTTGCCAACGAGCTATTTAAAGTATCTGAGCACTACAATGTAGATTTCTGGGAAATGAGGGAAGCCGCAAGGCACCAGTACTGCAACATACTCGAGCCAGGAAATGTAGGGGGGCATTGCATTCCCGTTTATCCTTGGTTCCTGATTAACAGCCTTGACGGGCCACTTATAAAAACCGCAAGGGGCCTTAATGACGGCATGACAGACTATTATGCAGAAAAAATTGATAAAATAATCAGAAATAAAAAAAATGCAAAAGTCGGGATAATAGGGCTAAGCTACAGGGAAGGTGTAAAGGAAAAGGCCTACAGCAGGTCAATAGCCTTGATAGAGCTGCTTAAAAGAAAAGGGTATGATGTTTATGGCCTTGATTCATTATATACAAAAGAAGAGATTAAAAAAGAATTTGATGTTGATTATCTTGGTGATTTCAGGAAAATGGATGCTATAGTCATTATGAACAGGGAATCATCATATAAAAAGGATTTATTAAAATTAAAAGATAGGGTTGTTGATGTAAAGAACGTATTGAAAAGTTAGTTTCAGTATTATTTTACGTAATGAACTGCCTTGACGTCGTAAAATTCCTTTGTTCCTGCTATTTTATAGTTCTTCTCGAAATACTGCCTGATTTCGCCATTCTGGTCCGCATATTTTGTTGACAAAACAAGCCAAGCTGATTTTGAATTCTTATTCGATAACTTCACATCTTCAACCTTAAGCACTGGATAAACATTGCCGACATCGCCGGAATAGTAATCAAATGCAATCTTTATTGTTGGCACTGCGGCAAATATAGGGTCATTTCCTGCATTCTGCTCAAGGAATGAGGCAGCTTCCCTGTATTCCGGATGGATTTGGTTTGAATAATAAAAGCACAATGGGGCAATTGAGGCCAGAAGAAAAGCCGCCAATATAATAGTTAAATTTCTTCTTCTCAGCTTTGACATCCCAAAAGCGGCTGCTATCAGATATGCAGGCACAGTATATATCACATATTTATTCGAAGGAAATATAGAAATTACCTTGTAGAGCATTGCGAAGAATATGACGAATGGCACAATTAGGAATGAGAGTAAAAAGATTAGGGATTTCTTCTCTTTAGCCTTGAAGTTAAAAAGGCTGAAAATAAAAAATATTGCCAAGATTAGGAAAACCGTTATCACTGATATTATCGCTGCCCATTCGTAAAAGGTCATGGATAGAAGATTCATGCCGCTGATTTTCACCAAAAGCTCCTCTGAAGGATGAAGCCAGCTGTTATACTGCAAAAATATTTTAGCGAGCCCCTGTATTGACATTTGGCCTGAGTATCGCAAGCCTATTATCGTGGGGTGAAGCATTCGGTAAATTAATGGAATATACGCGATAGCCAATGCAACAAAAACGAAATGGAGACTTGTAATGATTTTTTCCCTCTTGATAAAATCCGCAATGGCTAGATATGACAAATACAACGCCTCAAAAGCGAAGAAAAAGAGAAAAATTGGGCTCGTATAAATCCCGATAAGATTGGAAATGCCGAATAATACAAGGAATTTATTATTTTTTGTGTTTATTGATTTAATTAATGAATAAGATGATAATAGCGCAATGCAGATTATGAAGCTATAAAGCCTTGCCTCCTGCGAGTATTCTATCATTATAAGGTGAAGCGAAAAAATAAATGATGCAATCAATCCTGTTTTTTCATTGAAAAGCTCTTTTGACAGGAGATAGACAAGAATAATTGAAAAAACCCCGAAAATGGCTGAAAAAGACCTTAGTGTCGACTCGCTGACTCCAAATATATTTGACCAAATTTCCAGAGATAGGTAATAAACGGGAAAATCAAGGTTGCTGTTAAGATACTCGGGAAGTATCTGGCCCTTTGTATAAAAGTTATTTACTAGGTCATTAAAATTGTATGTCTTTATTGACAAGGCTGTTGTGGCTTCGTCAACCCAAAAGCTCTCCTGGCCGATCATGAAAAATCTTAGAAAAGCGCCCAGGATTATTATAGAAACAAGAAGCATATATTTTTTGTTCATTTTATGGTTTAAAGATATTTGATAGTCTAAGTCCAATTATCCGCATTATAAGCTTCATATGGTCCTTTATGACCATTAGAGTCCTCATCTTTGACTGCCCGTAGATTCGCTTGCTCAACACAGAAGGGTATTCCTTCACTTTGCCTCCTTTCAAAAGGCAGAGAAGCATTATTTCAGAAGTGCATGTGAACCCATTTGACTCGAATTTGAGGCTTCTAAGCATGTTTCCCCTGTATGCCCTGAAATATGCAGTAAAAGAATGCACCTTGGAAGAAGAAATAATTCTGTATATTAATGATATGGCCTTGCTGAAGAAAAGCCTGTATTTCTGCACGTCCTTGACTCGGCCCTTTGGATGATATGGGGATGCTGTCACAATGTCATATTCCTTTGTGTCCTCTATCATTGGGATGATATCACCAGCAGGATAGGTGCAGTCAGCATCAATCTGGAATATGACGTCTCCAGTTGAATTTTGTATTCCAGTCCTGAACGCTGCTCCAAAGCCCATGTTTTTCCTGTGCTTTATTATTTTGGCAAATTTCCATTTTCCAAAATGTTTTTTGAGAAGCTTGTATGTGTTGTCCCCGCTCCCGTCATCCACAAGTATAAGCTCAACATCATATCTTTTCCTTAGTTTTGGAAGCAGTTTTGACAATATGCCGGACAAATATTCCACTCCCTCCTCTTCATTATAGCAGGGTATTATCAAGGACACTTTCATTTTATCTCATTGACGAATTTTTTAATGGCTTTCATTATTACTTTGCTTGCATTTCCTTCCACGCCTATTCTTATCCTGCTCATTTTTTCCAGCTCTTTCCTGCTATTTAAAAGGTATTCTGTCTTTGATATTATGCCTTTTGCGCTTGTCCCGAGGAGCATGTTTTTCCCGGCTTCGGTAAGGTAAGTCCATTCTGTTTCGTTCCTTAGTATAAGGCATGGAACGTCCAAGGCAGCTGATTCTTCCTGTATGCCGCCTGAATCGCTCATGACGAGCAATGAATTGTCCATCAGATTTAGGAATTCCAGATATCCTTGCGGCTCTATGGTTTTCATATTTGTGCTGAGCTTTATTTTGTTTTCTTTTATTATTTTGCCAGTTCTTGGATGCATCGGGAACACTATTCTTATTTTTCGTGATAGCGAATTCAGCGCTTCTACGATTCCTTTCAGGATGTTTACATTGTTTGTATTTTCTGCCCTGTGTATTGTGCAAAGGATGTATTTTTTTTTCTTTAATCCCAGTTCATTGCTTATTTGTGATTTCCCTGCAAATTTCCTGTTCCTTAGCGCAGCCTCTATGGCAGTGCTTCCAGAAACGACTACTGATTTTTTTGGTATTCCTTCGCTTATCAGGTTGTCATGCGAGGTTTTGTCTGTTGCAACCAAAAAGTTTGAGCAATGGTCGGCTATTATCCTGTTTATTTCCTCGGGCATGTTCCTGTTGAAGCTCCTGCACCCTGCCTCCACGTGCACTAATGGAATACGAAGCTTGGCAGCTGTAAGAGCTCCTGCCATTGTAGTGTTTGTGTCTCCATTAACCACAACAAAACTTGGATTTTCCCTGAGCAAGGCTTTTTCAAGCCCAGCCATCATTTTGGAAGTTTGCTCTGCATGCGTGCCAGAACCTATGTTCAGATTATACCTCGGCTCCTGGAGCTTGAGTTCTCTGAAGAATATCCTGTCCATGTTCTCGGAATAATGCTGGTTTGTGTGGATAAGAACATGATTGAATCCCTTATCAAGCTTTGGAAGAAGAGGGGACATCTTGATTATTTCAGGCCTTGTCCCGAGAATCGTAACTGCTTTCATCCTAGAGCACTTCTTTCTCCCCGTTCTGTTTCAGGAGCTTCAGGGCTATTTCCAGAGCATTCGATGATTGCTCTATAGTGACCTGTGGATTTTTGTTGGTTTTTATGCACTCAAGAAATGATTTCAGCTCAAGCTTCAAAGGCTCATCTTTCTCCACATATATGTTTATCTCATCCGGCTTGCTATATTTTAGGACGAATTTCCCGAAGCTGTCATATTCCTTTATGTAGTCCATCTTGTACAGTTTGAGCTCCTGAGTTATGTAATTCAATTCCGCGTAAGCCTTTGAGCCGTTGACGCTCAGGACTCTTATTTTTATGGGAGTTATCCAGTTGACCTGTATCATGGCATTTGTATTGCCGTACTTCAATACTATGTCCGCATAGTCCTCCCTGTTGTTTATCGCGGATTTTCCTATCAGGCCCGTGGCAGTGTCAGGCTTCTTGCTGTTAAGCAGGAAATTGATTATGTCAATGTCATGTATAGCCAAATCCACTATTATGTTTTCATAAGACACAGGAGTTCCGGCAATCCCCACTCTTCTTGCTGTTATGGTTAGTATTTCTCCCAGGTCTCCATTATCGAGTATCTCTTTCAGCTTGATGACTGCAGGATTGAATCTTTCGACATGGCCAACTGTGAATTTGACCCCGCTCTTGGCGACAGCCCTGCTGATTTCCCTTGCCTCTTCCATGTTTGTTGCAATCGGCTTTTCAAGAAGCGCATTTATTTTCTTGTCCACGACATCAATAGTGACTTTTTTGTGAAGATGGGTTGGAACTACAATAGAAACATAGTCAAGATTCTCATTTTCCAGCATCTTGTTGTAATCGGAATAGCTTTTGCACTTGTATAGCTCAGCAATCTCCCTTGCCCTTTCCTGGCTTGCGTCGGCTACAGCAACAAGATTGGATATTTGTGAGAGTATTCTTGCGTGGCTCTTTCCCATGTTTCCCACTCCTATGACTGCTGTCCTTAATTTATCCATTTACATTTCCTCGAAAGCCTTTGCTATATAATCAAGCTCTTCATTTGATAATGCCGGATGAACGGGTATTGAAATGACTTCTTTTGCCATCTTCTCGCTTACTGGCATTTTTATTTTAAGATTCTTGTATGGTTCCTGCAAGGTAACCGGGACAGGGTAATAAACGGAGTTCCCTATCCTTTTTTTTGACAGGATTTCAGCTACTTGGTCCCTTTTTTTCCCTGTGATTCTCAAAGTGTATTGGTGGAAAACATGCTCTGAGTTAGGGTTTGCTTTTGGGGTAACGAGCCATTTTAACTTTGACAGTCTCTTTGTCAGGTATGCAGCATTCTCTATTCTTTTCTTGTTGAATTGCTCGAGCTTTTTCAGCTGCCCAATGCCTATTGCTGCCGCGAGATCAGTCATCCTGTAATTATAGCCAATCATTTCATGATAATACCTTATCTTCTGGCCATGGTTCCTTATGAGCCTGCATTTTTCCGCGATTGCTTCGTCATTTGTCGTTATCATTCCCCCTTCTCCCGTTGTCATGTTCTTGGAGGGATAGAAGCTGAAGCATCCGATGCCGAAAGATCCTGCTTTTTTATTTTTGAATTCTGCGCCATGTGCCTGGCATGCGTCCTCTATAATGAGGAGGTTATGCCTGCCGGCAATTTTTTGTATAGTGTCCATATCGCACGGGTTTCCATAAAGGTGCACGGGCATTATCGCTCTTGTGTTTTTTGTTATTGCTTTTTCAATAAGCCCTTCATCGATATTGAAATCTTCTTCGCTTATATCGGCAAATACTGGCTTTGCCTGGCAGTAGGAAATAGAGTTTACAGACGCTATGAATGTAAATGGGGTTGTTATGACTTCATCATTTTTTCCGATGCCTGCTGCCAGAAGGGCAGTATGCAATGCGCTTGTGCCTGAATTCGTGGCTATTGCATGCTTCACTCCTATGTACTCCGCAAATTTATCTTCAAACTCCTCAACTTTCTTGCCCTGCACCAGATTTCCTGATCTTAGAACTTCAAGTACAAGCTTCTCTTCTTCCTTACCCAGCATAGGCTTCGAAATAGGAATCATAAACAACATTCAGGGGATAGATTGAGTATTTATATGGCTTTTGGTGGTCAAAAAGCCTAGTTTCCGCCTATGCCGACAAGAGTGACCCCGGCCACCACCAGTATGACTCCAATCCATTTATGGCCATTCATCTTCTCCCCAAGGAATTTGACGCTTCCGAAACATGCCCATATATACCCAAGAGAAGATATTGGATACAGCACCGATAATTCTCCACCCTTCAATGCAAATACAAATGATGAAATTCCTATCCCATAAAGCAATACTGCCCCAAATAAATGATAATTGGTTATTATTGACTTGATGTCTGCAAAGCTTCTTTGCGATGCCTTCTTGAGGAGTATTGGAGAGACCGAAGCAAGCAAGGAGCTGAATGCCACCAGCAATATGGCCCATAGTTCAGTTGCCATCATTCAGCCCTTCCAGCAGTTGCGCTGCCAAACCCTAAAAAGGTCACTCCAATGATGATCACTATTATCCCTCCCCATTTAAGGGGGTTGATTACTTCTCTAAAGAAATATATGGAGAGGAGGCTTACCCATATATAGCTGGTGCCGAACAGGGGATAGAGGACAGATACCTCTCCTTTCCGGAAAGCGATTATTGCCAATGACCCTGCAATGGCATAGAAAAGCAACCCAAGGATTAGATGGTAGTTGGTCATTATGCCTGAAAAATCCTGTCCAAGAGTGTTTATCCCATACTTCAAGGATATCTGCGCGCTTGAGGTAAAAAGAGTCGTGAATAGTATCAATGCAATCGCGATTGTCTTCTGCTTCATTTTAGCTTCATCCGGATATATTATTTATATAAGTTTGCATGAATTCATACTACCATCCCAATACGAAACGATTCAATGATAAAAATTCATAGAAGTAACCATGATTATTTATTTGATTAATTTTAATATTATTTTATTTTTTCAATGATTTTGTGTTTATTGGTCATTGTTTAATGGTTAGTTCGTTAATGGATTATATTTTTAAACTCTGAGATGATAATGTTAAGTCCTTGCGAAATATATTTAAAGCAAGTGATTTCTAATCAATGCATGAAATCCAAATTGTTCCACGAAAGCGCTTTTGTAGAGAGTTCTGATATCGGAAAGAACACCAGGATATGGCACAATGCTCACATAAGGAAAAGCGCAAGGATAGGAAGTGATTGCGTTATTGGGAAGAATGTCTACATAGACCAAAATGTAATGATAGGCAACAAGGTCAAGATTCAAAATAATGTGTCTGTATATGAGGGAGTGAGCATAGAGAATGGGGTATTCATAGGCCCACATGTTTGCTTCACAAATGACAGGGCCCCAAGAGCTATAACTCCAGAAGGAGAACCAAGAGACAGGAGCGACTGGGAATTGCACAAGACTGATGTAAAGTACGGCGCTTCTATCGGTGCAAATGCCACCATAATATGCGGCATCACGATAGGAAAATTCGCTATGATAGGCTCTGGAAGCGTTGTTACGAAAGACGTCCCTGACCATGCGCTTGTGTACGGCAATCCTGCAAAGCTTAAGGGATATGTGTGCAAGTGCGGCTCCAAAGCGGTTAAATCAAAGAATAAGCTGAAATGTAGTGAATGCGGTTTAGTAAGCACATTATAATTCGTTAGTCGTTCTTAGTTATAAAATAATAAACCCTTACATCGCCTTTTATTCTCTTGAATATAGGAAGAAAAGCCTTCAAAACTGTCCTGCTCAGAATTTTGGTTATAGTATATTGCTCGAGATAATTGAGATAATAAGCAAGGGCAGGATGCACTCCATATTCTTTCGCTATTTTGCAATTATTCCCTTTCAAAGCCCGCGGGACTTCATTTCCCGTCGCAGTCCCTCCATGAAGATGCTCCTCAAGAGATTTTGTCAAATGGCTTTTCTTCCATGTTTTCAGTATTTTCTCATGGTATTTGTTGAACCCTATCGGATAAGTGAACATGATATATTTTTTAGAAACCCTGTAAGCCTCTAAAACCATCTTAACCTGCTCTTTTCTTGTCAAATGCTCAAGCGTATCAACAGAAATCACAGCATCAAAGCTTTCATCCTTGAATGGGATATTGGTTGCAGAGCTTTTCAGAAATCTAAGCCTGTCATTCCCGATTTTTTCAGACTCAACATCTATCCCGACAACTTCTCCATTATAGAATCTTGTTATCCCTATGCTTCCTGAACCTATCTCAAGCACCCTTAAATTTTTATTTTTCTTTGCTATGTTTTTCAGCTGCCTGGCTATGGGAGAGTATCTTAAAATTAGATTGATGTTCCTCTCCAGAGGGGAATTATAGATTATTTTTAATATTTTATGTATGATTATATTTTTTGCAGATTTTGAATTTGATTTCATCTAATGCCACCAAATCCTATATTTTCAATATGATAATGTCGCTATTCTGGTAAACGGGCTGTAGATTGTATTTTGCTGCAAGCGAAGTAAGCATGGTATTTGTGACATTTTGCCCGAATTTTTTCGCGGTCTGCACATCAACAGAAAGGTACTGATATTTATTTTGCTTTAGGAAGGAATATATCTCGTCAGAAGTCTTGTTCACCCAGGTTTTCTGGAATTCCCTCACCTCAGGGCACCAGTGGCATATGAACTTGTCAAAGCCTATTATAGGCGCGTTATTCGCAAATGTGAACACCCTTGACCCATCCGGTATTCCGTCTTTCATCCAGACATATCCTGAAAGCTCGGGCGAGAAGATTCTTCCCGACTCATCCTGTATATAATTCCAGAACCCTCCGGAAGGCCACTGGCTTGTGTTGACAGTATATTTTTGGTATGCAGAAGTGTATGCCACTCCTATAATGACTGCGAATAGGATTGCAATAATAGGTATGTTTATTTTTTTTGTGAAGCCTGACAATATCCAAAATCCCTCTGCTGCAAGCAACGCAACCGGTATAGACAAAATAGACCATACCCTGAATGGGGACAGCTTGTAATGAAAAGGCCCTGCATTCACCGCGTAAAATGCAAATATCATCCATGCCAGCACAATAATGATATATTTTGGTTTGAAATCTTTCTCATAATAGTTTATTATCATCAATGAGATGAGCAAAAATATCATTATTGACAGACCAATAACCATGAATAACTGGTCTGAAAGAAACTCAAAAAATGGCACAGAGCCTGCCTCCAGCTCCGGCCTTCCTTTTTTCTCCACATATTTGACATACGTGCTTGAAAGGAACAGCAATAATGGGATTAAAATGATTAAAGACAAGACAATTATTTTTACTTTGTATCTGGATATCTGGTTTCTGTAGATATAAATAAGCGCAATAACCGATAATAAAGCCAAGGCAGATATTACAAGGCCTATTCCTATGGGGTTGTTTATCAGATTTGTCTTTTGTGCTATGAAAAAATCTCTCCATGTGTATTGCGCATCTCCAGTCCCCATCACGCTCACGATGCTTGTTCCTGACCTTAATCCAATTCCTTTTAATGTTCCTTCAACTCCGTGCCTTATTATGGAAGGCAGCCACCAAAGAATAAATGAAGCCATTACTCCAAAAAATCCTGCAAGAGCGTGATGTATCAAAAAGCTTTTTTCGCTGATTGCCTTAGCTAGATAATAAATCGCAAAAAGTATTCCAAAATAAGTGCTGTGGGTTGGGGAAATAGCCAAAGCAGCCCCTATGGATATTGCTGCCGGAAAAATCCACTTCTTGTCATGATTTATCCTCTCAGCCGCATAAAACGCAATAAAATACATTGGAATGCTTAATGAGATAGCCCAGATAAAATGGCTCATGAATGCCGGTATTGAAGCTAAAGCAAAAGTCGCGAACAGTGCCTTGTTCCTTCCCATAAGCTCATTTGCAAAGAAAAAGAAGAATATTATGCTTAATGATATTACAAATGCATTGAAAAACTTGAGAGTCCAGTACAATGAATCATTTGTTTGGTGCAGAACTCCCAAAAGCAGGTCATAGCCCGGAGGATAGGGATCTATGTATCTTACAGCCTGTTCATTGAATAGCTTTTTTTCGACAGACACAAATTTAATTCCTATGGCGTGGCTCCATGAGTCATCATCCTCAAGCCAGGGATAGGAAAATGCACCATTTGCATACATGTACAAAGTTGCTACAAATATGAGCAGCACTATTAGTATTGCAATATCATGTTTTGTAATCCTGAATTTTGGCTGCAGTCTAAGGCTCCTTAAATTCTTCAGCAGATGAAAAGCCGGAAAAATCAGGCTTGCCATAAGGAATATCTTCCAGTCAAGCGGGATGTGAAGAAGGTTGAGTGCCATTCCAAGAACCAGCATTGCCGCTAGCCCAAGCCCTATCCTCATCAGGCTTCTTTCAAGGAAATTATCAGCTTCTTTGGCAAAGCGCGCTAAAGAAAAGCCCAGCCCGTAAGTGACCGCCAAAAAAAATATAATGCTAAAAAGTTCCATAAGACCTCCTGTGAAAAATATTTTTCATTTTATATATTACTATTAATATCAAATACTCACAGTCAGATTCCTTGAATCAGTCAAGCTTCCGTTTATTGCTGTAGCGTTTACATTAAACGTTCCAGTTCCAGTAAAGTTATAGTCAATATAAATAAACATCTGCTCGCTTGGCTGCAATATGCTGGCTATGGTGGCGTTTATAATGCTGTTGTTTTTGGTATCAAAAGTCCAGTTTACATTTGTTAGGTTATTTGATAATTTGTTCTCTATGACAATTTCAAATATAGCCTTTGTTCCACTTATGTTCAAGACTGATAAATTGACTACTTCTATATCTTCAATGTCAATTCTTATGCTTTCTGAGTCTGTATGCGTCTTGTTGGTTGCAGTTGCTGTCACAGTATATTCTCCTGTTGCTGAGTAATTATATCTTGAAAATATAAGAATGCTTTCATTGGGCTGCAGGCTGATCAAATTATTGGCAAAAATCATTTCCTGCCCTGTATTCAAAGTCCAGTTGATTCCTGACATGTTGGAATTGCCAGTATTGTTTATGTTAAATCCGAAAACAACCGATGTTGAATTCTGGTAGAGCAATGCCAAGTCATAAACATTGGCATCAGACTGGTTTATGACAGAAACATTCCACTGCATTGTTGCGCTTAGGCTTCCATCTGAGACATTAAATGTAACATTATGGTTGCCTATCTCGTTGCTTGCTGGCGTATATGTCCAGCCTAAATCCGTGCTTTTGTCAGTTGAATCAAGCTTCCAATTGTATGTTAAAGTGTCTCCATCAATATCGCTTGATGTATGGTTAAATGTTAAACTATTCCCTAAAACTATTGTTTGAATTAAATCTGTGGGTGTAAATGAGGTAATTGCGGGGGCATCATTTACAGGCGTTACATTTAAAGTTACATTATTGCCTGAAACTGTGAGATTTGCAATATCTATGGAAGTAAACACAGTATATCTTACGCCAGTAAAATTGCCACTTGGAGTAAATGTCACAATTCCAGTATTGTTGTTGATTGAAATTGTAATATTGCTTACTGATGTAAAGTTATATTTTAATGAGTCTCCGTCAATGTCTGAGAAGTACTGAGTTAAGTTCAAAGAAGCATTTATGACATCTTCGGGCCATTTCCATTCTGGAATAGTGCCTGTGAATGTAGGCTGGTCATTGACTGGTGTCACGTTTAAGGTTACATTGTTGCTGGTTGCATTCAAGCCAGAAGTGTCATGCACAGTGAATACTATGTAGCTTATTCCAGACCAGTTTGCCTGCGGGGTTAAAATAACCTTCCCAGTCTGGTTGCTTGCATTGACTGATATGTTGCCTGGAATAGTCCATGTGTAGTTTAAGGCATCACCGTCAATGTCATAGAAATGCCTTGTCAGGTTAATCGAGCTGTTTATAATGTCTTCCGGCCATGTCAGGTTTAAGATTGGATTGCTTGAATTAAATGTTGGAGGGTCATTTATGGCATTTACTGTCACCAAAATAGTGTCATTCGCAGTCAAGCCTGAAGTGTCATTAACCGTGAATTTGATGTTTTCAGAGCCAGACCAGTTGGCTAAAGATGTGAAGTTGACTTTTTTGGTTGTCTGGTTTATTGATATGGTTATATTTACATTATTTGACGCTATCCAAGTCAATGTGCTGTCAGCATCTTCTGCATCGCTAACATAATCGCTTAAATTCAAGGTGTCATTGTGAGAATCCTCGTTAAAGGTTATGTCGGGAATTGGTGTTATTACAGGAGCGGTATTTGTAGTGACAGAAGCTGTTTTTGTGTCTGAATAGGTTGGATTGGCTGCTGTAAAAGATGGATTGAAAGTGCCACCAGAGCTATATTGGTATTGTATATAGATAAACATAGATTCATTTGAAGTCAAATTAAATAATTGAGTTGCATTGACTAGTGAATTATCTTTTGTATCCAAAGACCAATTTATATTTGTAATGTTAGTTTCCAGATTATTTTTAACAATTGCTTCAAATATAACGTTAGTTCCTTGGACATTCAAGTCATCAAAGTTTGTAATTGTTAAATCGCCTATATTAACATTTAGAGTTTCCACACCCGAAACACTTCCATTTGTAGCATTTGCTTTTACTGTATAGCTCCCTTTACTTGTATAGTTGTATTCTACAAAAACAAACTCTTTTTCATTTGAGTTTAAACTAATGTTTTGTGTGCTGTTAATTGTGTAAGAATTTCCTGTATCTAATTGCCATGATACATTATTGATAACAGCTCCACCATTATTCAATATTTCAAATCCAAAAATATGAAATGTATTGTTAGAATAGAAAGAAGATAAAGAACTTATAGTCAAATTTCCAGTAGCATAACTGACATTAACAGAAAAGTTGGTGTTTCCATAGTTACTTTGAGATGCATTATCAAAAGCCAAGCAATTCCACACAAAATTGGTTTTGTCTGGGATATTATTTATTGTAAAAGTTTTGTAATCTGATGTTCCTGTTAGTGTCTTAGTTTCATTTGCCGACCAAATTCCAGAGATATTATGATAAAGACTAACATTAACTAATCTGTAATCGTCATTAGCTGAGCAATTAAGTATGATATTCCCTGTTATGCTTAGATAGTTATTTGATGGACTTACTAAAGTTGTAGTTGGAGGGGTGTCATAAATACATGTAGAAGTACAATTACCAGTCCCAGCAGTAACTCCATTACATTGCGTATTTGCTGTGCAACCACTAGCAAAAGCTGACGACCTGCAAATATTGTCTCCTCTATCTTCACCACTCGCAGTTGAAGTACATTTATCTGCGAAATAAGTCTTATTGGCAGAACAAGTAGTTACACTGCTTCCAGTTGTTAGTCCATCACATAGAGGCTCAGAACAGGAACAATCTGTTTCTGTGCATTCAAAAACAGAAGTTATATTTTTATATGTACAAGTACTACTACATTCCTGTTCGTAATAAGAAGTTCCTACACATTTATTTAAGTCTTCTCCTACCTGCCTTTCATCACAATCAGCTACCCCGCTATCTGTGGAGTACTCGCAATATGTGTTTTCTTGCCCGTCAAAATAAGTGTTATAAGGAGTAAAGCACCAATTATCATCACCTAGTCCTATTCCATCATTATCACAATAATTTGATTGACATTGTGAATCTTGTGTACATGGTATACCATTTGCATATTTTGCAACACATGCCCATTGATTCCATATGCC
>Ga0105164_10000472_pt1 | contig 28460 bp, 19 predicted proteins | sample VDWuncwatermetaG_FD_89674 | JGI IMG/M metagenome (GOLD analysis project Ga0105164, IMG submission 89674) | Wastewater microbial communities from Netherlands to study Microbial Dark Matter (Phase II) - VDW unchlorinated drinking water | ecosystem: Environmental > Aquatic > Freshwater > Drinking...
AGCGAAGCTTCAATAACCAGCGAAGCTTCAATAACCAGCGAAGCTTCAATAACCAGCGAAGCTTCACTAACCCGCTCACTAAAAAAGCACGGGCTTACCACCGATGATATCACAGATGTAATTTTAACACATCTGCATTTTGATCATGCCGGCGGAGCCACTATGGAAAAAGACGGAAAAATTGTTCCCACCTTTGCAAAGGCGACTTATCACTTACAAAAAACTAATTTTGATAATGCCACAAATCCCAATGTAAGAGAAAAAGCTAGTTATCTGGCGGCTAATATTACACCGCTCGTCGCGTCCGGAAAATTAAAATTAATTGAGGGTAACCTAAAAAATTATTTACCGAATATTTCTTTATTGGTTTCTAATGGCCACACGATTGGCCACCAAGTGGTGATTGTTGAAGATGAAGTCACACAGCTAATTTATTGTGGTGACGTTATTCCCACAAGCAGCCATATAAGATCTGCATGGATTATGGGTTACGACATCAATCCATTATTGCTTATTCAAGAAAAAATAAATATACTGAGTTTAACCGAACATAAAAAAAGTTATTTATATTTTGAACACGACCCTTATTGTGATTTAGCTAGCATTGAAAAGCACAACAGTGAATACCAGGTTAAAGAAAGATTTCTACTTTGATGGAAAAATTTTTTAGCCGCTTAAATGAAGAACTCAACGACATCCGCTTTGCCGCCGCTAGCCTAGCCTTTTCAAGCTTACTCTCAATTATCCCATTTTTAATTATTGTGCTGGCGGTTTTTCAATCGATAGGCGGGCTTGAAGAGTTTTACCCAAAAATAGAAAGCACCCTACTTAGTTATCTCAAAGAGGCCACCGGATCTACCGTTAGTATATACATCCGTCGCTCGCTACAAAATGTGAACTCAAGCACTTTGGGAATTTCGGGAGCTTTATTTTTGCTATTTGCTTCACTGGGGCTTATACGCAACATCGACTTTGCATTTAATAAACTCTGGAAAATAAAAATCAGCAAACCCCTTTACAAAAGAATTTGGCTGCACTGGGTATTGCTGTTGGCCGCGCCAATAACTCTAGCAATATACACCGGGTTGAAGTCGATCAATTTTTTTAATCAGATTGAAAAAACTTTAGAATATCAATTGTTGCTTCCCGTTTGGATCGCCGGTTTACTTTTAATGCTCTATAAAATTATTCCCGACACCAAAGTAAAGTTTAGACCGGCGTTGATCTCGGCACTTTTAGCAAGCTTAGCACTTTCGGTGGTGCAAAGTTCATTTTTATGGCTATCTCTTAAGTTGTTTAAAAATAATAAAATCTATGGCTCACTGGTTTCGTTTCCGATATTTCTGGTGTGGCTGCTGGTGGTTTGGTACGTGGTGCTTACAGGTGTGGCCTTCTGCGCATTTTTACAGCAAAAAAATTTTAAAAAGCCTATAGAAACACTAAAAAAAGAGCCTTAACATTGTGAGCGAAATTTGCTATGCTAATAGTTACGCCGTAAGTTTAATCATTGAAATTTTTCAAATGGTTCCGTAGCTCAGTTGGATAGAGCATCGCCCTTCTAAGGCGAGGGTCGTTCGTTCGAATCGAACCGGAATCACCAAGTTTTACTCGAACCAGATCGAATTTAAGCGGCACTCACGCCCAAAAAGGCGCGCACTTAGCCCGTCTCGAACGCTCATTTCTTGTTTATTTTCAACTGAGCATTCGATGGACCACTCATCATCAGCATTTGAAAAAGTATTCCAAAACTTTCTCTTCTCAATGATCCAAATTATCTAAAGCTCTTTTCTTACTAAATTCTGCTGGGCAACCAATAACAGAGTTTCTGAGGTATAACTGTCGGCATTACCATTTGTGCTGTTTTGAATTGTCTCTAAAACAGTGTTTTTATGTTCGTTCTTAGGATCTTGCGCAGTTAGTAATATCGACATGACTTTTGGCTCAAGCGTAGACCTATAGTATTCATTATTTTTTTCAACCACCTGGCCGGCATGAGCCAAGCTGTCTTTTTGTTCGTGTGTTAATTTTTCTATCATGTCAGATTTAATTAGCTCTTCAGACGACAGTTCTTTTAATACAACCTGATGTGAAATTTCAAAATACTCTTTGGTCATGTTTGTATCGTTACTCTGGTTTACATATTCGGCGCCGTCGATCATTAGCGACAACAGTTGTTTTCGCGACTCTGTTTGATCATCAGGTAATTGTTCTAAAAGCTCTTTTGCTATTATCGCAAACTGCACCGGATTTTCGGTAATTAAATCAACAATCTTTTTACGATCTGTATGATTGCTCATAAGTAGCCATTTTTCTAAATGACTAATAACATTTTCTGACCATAAAATTATGACTTCATTACTTTCAATAACAGACTTATCTGTTTTTGTTATTACAGTCTTTTCTAAACTAGACTTTCTACTTATTTGCCCTGTGCCGACCAAAACAATTTCTTTTGTTTCATACATTTTATGAGCTATTAGTAAAAGACTGATAACTACACCAGCACCGAATATCTTTTTAAAATGAAATGGCACCTGTTTCACAACAATATCCTTTTAAAAAAAGAGTTATTTATAATTAAGAATCTTGTCGCGCGCAACAGTATTATTGCACATTTGATTATTTGCTATAGCAATGGCACGCGCCTGAGCAAGCGATTTTTGACCCAGAGTTAAGCTTGAGTGTTTAGCGCGAACTTGACTCATGTGGTAAAATGCCTCTAAACCATAAGGCCCATTAGTATCTTTATCTGCAGCATGCCCACAGTTGTGAAGTTTTCTATTATGATCAGACTCATGTATTAGTAGCCCTGACATTGTTACAGCATCTAAACTTAAACCCGCACCAGTTAAAAAAGTTGTTCCATCAAAAGAATGACAACCCCAATTATTACCACAACCTGAAGCATGCCCAGAGATATAGGTAAGTCGCATCTGTCTAGAATCCCAGTTAACTAGTCTTTTCGTATGTGCTTTAAAGTAAGTATACGGGTTAATTAATGTATTATGAGATACATTATGTTGAGTGTTAGCTAGAATATTCATTGCAGAATTAAGCTTACTTTTTTCTGCTGAATTAAAACATTTAGCTGATATTCCGTGTATATTACTGTCTGAACAGCTTGTTACAACATTTAAAATTGAGTTAAACGCACTTGCTGCCGTATTAACAATATTCGCTGCAACTGTTGTAACACCGGTTGCGATTATATTACCCAGCTTTTGTAGAAGTCCGGCAGAAGTGGCCTGTGAAAAACATAAGCTTAATACAAATACAAAAATTGCTAGTCTTTTAAGTGTATCATTTTGAGACATAAACATTCCCCCCATATATTGATCTACCTATATAACATGCAAACCTGCCGCCAGCTTAAAACGATCATCGCATACCTAATAACTTAATCTGTATAATTTTTTTTAATAAAATAAATTTAAATTAATATAACTTGCTGATATACTTGAGTAAAATATAAACTGACAAACTTATAACCATTGATAACTTTAATGACGTTTCGTTTTGAGACAACAACGATGCAAATAAAAAAAGCGGGCATCATGAATGCACAAGAAATTCTAAAGCCAGATAGCAGATTTTTTTTTGATCTATCGGCTCAAGCTAACCACCGGCAGCGCATCGGCTTTTAAAGAAGCCTTAATAGCAGAGCCCTCGTTTAGCCGCTTTACAACGGCGGCAACTGAGCCGCTGGTGATATCTGCCACTGGCGTTGGGTTAAAACCAAGAATAATAATAAGTACACACAAAGTTGCGGCAATGCTGATTTCACGAGAGTTTAAATCTTTAAGCTTGGGTATAATCTTGCTTGTAACCGGGCCAAAAAATGAACGCTCATAGTACCATAAAAAATACCCTGCACTTAAAACAACACCAAGCACGGCTACTGCCGAAAAGGCCCAGTGTGCTCGGTAACTTCCGAGCATCACTAAAAACTCACCATTAAAGCCACTGGTGCCCGGCATACCTATTGAGGCTAACCCAAGAATAAAGCAGAAGGTAGCAAGCCGTGGCAAATGCCGCGTAAGTCCGCCCATGGCAGATAGCTCCGTGCTGCCAAGACGACTATAAATAAAACCGGCAACAAACAATAATCCGGTGCTGGCTAAACCCATATTCAGCATAGTGAACAAGCTACCCTGTATGCCTTGCTGATTCAAAGAGAACAGCCCCAACATTGCTAAACCCACATGACTAACACTAGCAAATGCCAATAAACGACGAAAATTAGGTTGCACCAGCGCAATGACCGCACCGTAGATTAGCGCTATCAAGCCCATAACCATCATCACCCAGTACAATTCTTTTGTGGCGTCAGGCAGCAGCGGCATCAAAAAACGTAGCATACCGTAAACGCCCAGTTTCAAGCCCACCAAAAATATCCCAAAACTGATAGGGCCTTCCATGATAGTTGTTGGCAACCAAGTATGAAAAGGCATCATGGGCCCTTTAACCGCAAATCCAATAGCCATTAAAATGAAGATAGTGGTTTGAAGCTCTAAAGAAATTGGGGTGTTTAGCAGAGTTAACAAATCAAATGAGTACGGTGGCATCCCAGGCGTAAGCCCTGCCACGTTGCTGTAATTCCAGCCTATTAGTAAAATACTAATGAGTAAGAAAACCGAACCAAAAAGCATATAAACAATATATTTCATACCCGCATACTGTCGCTGGGCACCAACACCCCAAAATTTAATCATAAAAAACGAAGGTATCAACGCCATTTCCCAGAACACGAAGAACAGTATCAGATCTATTGAACAGAATATCCCAATTGTAGCCGCTAACAATATAAGCAAGCTGATTAAAAAAAATCGATTAAAAAATTTAATCGTATTCCAAGAAAACAATAACACTAAAATAGCAAGTAAAGCGGTTAGCGGCAAAAATAAAACGCTAATTCCATCTACGCCTAAATGATAACTAGCACCTAAGCCTGCCATCCAGTTGCTTTGCTCAACAAACTGCATGTCTGATACCCCGGGTACAAATTTACACACAACAACGACCGCCATAATTAATTCTAGCGTCATAGCAAAAAGAGTTAGTTTGCGTTGTGTCTCTTCATTATTAATAAGCATAAGTAGCAGGGCGATAAGTACGGGTAAGAATATCATTGCGCTTAAAATTGGAAAGCCTATTTGTTGGTCTGCGAATATTTGATTTAGTATCACGGTTAGTCCCCTTAAAAATAGTCAATTGTAATTGTTACTGAGTCTCCGGCGCCACTGGCGCTGTAGGTGCTGGTGCTGCAGGTATTTCTGGTGTTGCTGGGTGGGCCGCCGAAGGAACATTATGCAATAATATTGCATTTATTCCCTTAAGTGGCGCGGCTTCTATGCCGGTTACACGCCTCATTTTATCATCTAACATGCGCAGTGAACCCTCCATCGCATTTAAAAAAGGAGTTGTGGCTAAACCAATCCAAAAAGTTACCGCTAAAATTAAGCCCGAAATTAATAACTCTACACGGCTTAAGTCTTTCATTGTCCGCACTGAAGAATTGATAACATTTCCTAAAAAAGCGCGCTGAAAAAACCAAAGAAAATAGGCTGCCCCAAGAAATGTACCGGCACCTACTGCCAGCGCCATAAGCCAGTTCATTTTATAAGCGCCAATCATGACTAAATGTTCGCCGTTAAAGCCGCTGGTGCCCGGCATACCCACGCCCGACAAACCTATCGCTAAAAAAACTGCGGCCATCAGAGGCGTAAACTGGGCCATTCCACCCATAAGGCGCGCATCTGGTTGCCCCATGCGGGTGTGAAGAAACCCCGCCACAAAAAATAATCCGGCAGAAGTTAAACCTAAATTAATCATTTGAAGCAACCCCCCTTGGAACCCGACATAATTCAGCGAAAACAAGCCAAGCATCACAACGCCTGTATGAGCCAAGCAAGCATAAACCATAAGTCTACGTAAATTGGTTTGGATTAAGGCAATCACAGAGCCATATACAATACTAATCACGCCCAGTAGCGCCATGAGCCAATACCACTGATGGGCCGCCTCTGGCAGCAGAGGAATAACAAATCTTAAAAAGGCGTACATGCCAAGCTTTACACCAACTAAGTAAATGCTCATCCCCACAATTGGACCTTGCTCTAGAACTTTAGTCATCCACGTGTGAAATGGAAAAAGTGGTGATTTAATGGCCAAACCCAAAAATAACAATAAAAATATAATTGTTTGTGCGCTGGCTGGAATACTTAAACTCATAAGTTTAACCCAATCGAATGTGGACTCCCCACCTGCGGCACCTGAAAGCACAATTAACCCTGCCAGCAATAAGACACATGCGGCCGCCATATAGGCCAAATAAGTTTTAGCCGCTGACTTACGCTTTTCGCCGGCCCCAAAATGCGCTATAAGAAAATAGCTTGGAATGATTTCAGCGGCAAAGAACACCCAGAACAATAAAAGATCCACCGAAGAAAAAGCACCCATCATACAAGCTTCAAAACCCAGCATCGCCATTAAATACTGACGCTGGCTTCCAAATTTAAGTGCGGGCTCCGAGTATAAAACCGTCAAAAGCATAAGCATGGCCGTGACCGGCAAAAATAGAACACTAATGCCATCAACACCTAAGTGATAAATACTTAAGTGCTCGACAAACTGCATATCGGCAGTGGCTCCATTAAATTTCATCCACACCAAAGAGGCTAAAGCTAACTCAACCAGCGTGCTAATAAGTGTTAGCCCGCGTGCGATTTTATCCTCTCGAATAAAAGCCAGTAAAAGTAAAGTCACGACCGGCAACCAAATAAGCGCACTTAATATGGGAGAACCAATTTGATCTGCTGCAAAAATTTCGGATATTAAAGTTGTTGTCATGAAAGCACCCCATAAATTAAGGCCGCAAAAAGAATTCCCATAATAATGACTACAGTTGGCTTCGCAATGAAGGCTTCAATGCGCAATAGGCCACGAGCAAACACTCCGCCCGTATAGGGAATACCCACGTTTACCCCTTCACCAAATAAATTATGCTCAAGCCAAGCTGTAAAAAAAGCCAGCGCGCTTGTTAAGCTACCAACAATTCCAGAGCTTCTTGCAATGATGTTTTTTTCTGCCCAACCGGCGGTACCTGCTCCGGCATTAGCTAATGTGCCGACCACACCAGAGCTTTTTGCAATGATGTTTTTTTCTGCCCAACCGGCGGTACCTGCTCCGGCATTAGTCAACCAGCCGATAATTCCTTGATTTTCATTGCTAAGCTCTTGCTTAGCCTCATCATCAGACCAACCAGTTAAGGGCGAAGTCGTCGAGGCAACACCGGCACCACCACGTGCTATTAAATAACGCTGCTCCCAGGTGGAGAGCGCCGTGCTCGTACGGGCTGCGTCAACCGGTTTTCCCACTAGGCGATCAATAACTTGAGTATCAATACGCTCAAGCACCGAACCTAGGCGCTTAAGTGGATTTGTAAAAACAGCTTCATATATTTCATCTAAATAAAAACGATTAACGACAAGAGCGTAGGCGGGACGAAATTTTATTAACACATTTGAAAGCTCAGGCTTAAATCTATCCATGTAAAGTGTGGTAAACCAAGAAGCTAATAGTAACAAACTAATGGCCCCAAACAACATGTACGCCAATACGGGATTACCGCCTTGCTGGCTATTTTTAACAGATACAACCGGAGACATAAATTGATTGAACCAGGTGTTATCTATGCCACCGGGCAGTAATCCAAAAGCTAAGCCGGCTGCCGCTAAAATTGCAAGTGTTGCTAGTGGCCCGAGCATACCACTGCCAGAGGGCCCTGCGCCGCTGCTGTGGCCTGTCTGGCCGTGACTGTGGTGATCATGCCTGTGATCATGACTGTGATTGTGTCCGCCAAAGGAATGTGACATCATTTTTTTTGAGTAGAATATAGTTGCAAATACGGCCATCACCCCAACGGCCGCTAAAATAAAATTCTGTAAATTACCATTACCAATTGTCAAATCTGTGGTCCACCAACCGGCTAAAAAAGGCACCAAAGCTAAAGCCACAGTTCCTACTAATATTAGGCGGAAAGTTGGCGCTGGCGGACCTTGTGTATCTTTCTCTGTAGGGTCGCCCGCCCCGTGCATATGGGCCATAATCGATGGCGCTGTTAGGAATAAGAAACTCTTTAAAAAAGCATGCGCCACCAAGTGAAATATTGCAACGGCATAGGCGCCTAAGCCACAGGCTAAAAACATCAGCCCTAGTTGAGTGGTTGTTGAAAACGCCAATATCCCTTTAATGTCAGTAATAACCAAACCAACTAAACCACCATAAACCGCTGTTAAGGCGCCAACAATAGCAATCACCAGCAAGGCATTCGGTGCCATATCATAAATAGCATGGCTACGGACAATCATGTATATTCCCGCTGTTACCATGGTGGCCGCGTGAATCAGGGCACTGGAGGGCGTTGGTCCCTCCATCGCTTTTGATAACCACGTACCCAGCGGTAACTGGGCGGATTTACCAATGGCTCCTAGTAGCAAAGATAGTCCTATTGCGGTAGCGACTCCGCTATCCATACCTGGGGCTTTAGCTAGTACCTCTGCGTAATCCACGCTGCCAAAGTACGAAGCTAAAATAAATAGCCCCATTAAAAAACCGGCATCACCAACACGGTTCATTAAAAATGCTTTCGTACCTGCGCGTGAGGCCGAAACACGATTGTAATAGTGCCCAATCAACAAATAAGAACACACCCCGACGGTTTCCCAACCAATAAAAAGCATAACATAATTGTTACCCATAACCAGGACCAACATGGCATATACAAATAAGGCCAGCGCGGTAAAGTAGCGCGTAAAGCTGTAATCGGCGTGCATGTAGTTCATTGAAAATCGAGCAATCATAAAGGCAAAACCTGTTACGACTAGCATCATAATTGATGAGAGCGTATCCACCATAAAGCCAATATTAATTTTAAGATTCCCACTGACGAGCCAAGTATAAAGAGGCACCTGCTTTGGTGTAGGGTCATTCAACACTTGGATGAACATCCAAATGGAACCTATAAAAGATAATAAAATAGCGTAGGTCGTAATGTTTTGCACCGTCTTATAGTGAAGTTTATCTCCGGCGAGTAAACTTAACCCGTTAATAAGCGCGGCCAGTAACGGCAGTACTACTATCAGCGTAACCACTATCGTCGTTATTAAATTATCACTCATTAGGCTCTCCCACTTTGATCCCAACGTGCAGTTGGCTCTTTAATAAAACATGGCGGTAAAAATTTCTGATACTTACCCTTATACCATTCAAATGATTCGCTAACCACGGGCAGTTCTGTATAGGGTTTTTCCCATTTAGCAAAGCCCACCCCATTCGGGAAAAATTGAATAAAATCTCCGGTATCAGGATCTATAACCGTTAACAGCACCCATTCATTATTCAGTAATTGCTGAATAGCCGGCTGGCGTTTGTAAATTTCAACGGCAATACCTGGATTAGCTTCCACAAAAAGTTGCAGCCGCATTGGTTCATGAATCTCGGTCATTTGCCTAGGTAAACCCGTAGCTAAATCACTGTGCGCGCCGCTCATGACACCAATCATGCCTGTCACATTATGCGGTATTTTGGTGTCACTGCCATAGCCATGGTAGTCGACAGTTGAAAAATAATATTCCAAATTAATACCTGCGCCCACGGGCCCCACGGCTAACAAAATACGTTCAAGTATTTTACCATCCGGATCTTGCGTGGAATCATAGGAAATACCAAAGGGTCTACGGTCAAAAAATACACCTTGCAAAACCGACCGACGACCCACAACGGCAAACGCATTTGTGCAATGGCCCAGCTCTGGGCGGGTTTGACTAAAGTCCATTGATCGTCCCATCACGTGGTGATAAGAAGCTTCAGGGGACGCATCTTTTGGCGCAGAAGCAAATCGGCGGCAGCGCTCACGTGCGGCTTTTTTTCCTGCATAAACCAAATCTTTAGCGACAATTTCAAATTGTGCACGCAAATTTGCGGGTACATCTTGTGTGTCATACAATTCAATAGCATCGTTAGAAGTATTATGTTCTCCGCCAATGAACCAAGTGTCTGCCGGTATATCAATACCTTTTTTACGCAGACCTTCGCGCACCTCGGGACGATTGCACATGGCCGCTTGCACGCGCGCATTAGGTCCGCTGTGCGCACCACTTACCGCACCACAGTCATAGGCGTTGATATGGGGGTTGTTTTCCATACTGGCCCCGTGCATGCAGTTAATCACAATCGGGGCAAAGTTCGCGGTCATCCCAATATTTCGCAGCAAGCCCTCCATCATATTAATTTGCTCTTCATCTGTAAAACCAATAGGTTTACCCTCGGCGGCAAACCCATATTTCTTAATATCCGCTTCTGTTGCGCGATTAAAAAATACTTTGGTCTCAACCGGCGGTACTAAAATTTTATGCAACTTATCTATTGTTTTAAAATACGCTACGGGTGCAAAAATTCGGCCTATAAGTGGCAGCGCCATTAAAAATCCGAATAAATCGACAATAAAATAAGAAGAAAGGACATTGCGCTTCGCTTCCCAATAGGCATCATGCGCGGCCGCTAGCCATTTGAATCTTTTTGTGTGCACGGGCAGTGTGGTGGTCATTTCGGTTTCGCGCGGCACTTCAAAAGTTCTATGTGCCGGAACTCTCACCTGCGGACAAAGCGGAAAAGAACCATGCCAGTCTAAACCTTGGTAGTCGTGAACCACGCCAACAAAACCTGCCGCTCCTAGGGTTTCATACTCGGGATCTAGCTCATCAAAGGCGCGATGTATGCTTTCTTCACGCTCATCAATACAAAATATAACTTGGGCTTTAGGGCGCTTGTCCCGAGTGCGCCAACGACCTTTTCCGTGATTCTGTTTAAGTGCATTCGTAATTTCGTCGTGGTAATGCCGCTCCATAGCCAGCAACCATATAATACCGTGAGAGTCTTGCGGCAAAGAATCCAGCGCGGTCAACAATTCTTCAGCAACACCGCTACCGCTAGTTTTTACATGATCTGAACCTGTTAGATCTGCACCTGTTAGATCTGCACCTGAAACGCCCAATAACTGCGCCAAATGAAACAAACGCCAAGAGCTTTTATATAAGCTATGTCCAGATTTTAAATCCGAGCTGCTGCTTTCACGCCAGGCCCAAATCATATCCGCCACTATTTTCCAATGATCATCATCGTCACCACCCGAATATGATTTATTCTCAATGAGCTCGCGCGCCTCAGTGGCCAAATAATCCGGCAAATGACTTGCATAAAGTTCACGCCGCACAAAGTACTCTGAAGGATGGCTTGAGAAATAGTGATTTAAACTCTCAGTGCTCGCATCTATTTGCCAAATACTTTTACAGGTTTTGCGTACCAGCAGAGTTTCATAAAACAGACGTACCGCCAAATACTGTAGGGCATTGGTTGGGTGCATTTTCTGCTTGTCGCGGCCTGGGTGCAATTCATGCCAGAACATCACGGCCGCCCAGTTTTTTAAGCGGAATAAGGAGCGCGCGCAGTAGTCACCCCATTGTGGTTGCTTAATGCCCAATTTCTCTAAACAATAAATAACTGCATCCTCTGCCAGCACGGGCATATGGCGTAGTGCCTCGCGCCAACCAGTTAAGTCATCAAAATCAAAACAATGCTCATGTACGGCTAAATTTCTCCAGGCATCGTAGAATCCAAGAATCCGACCTGGCATATGCCAAGCCGCTAGCCCTTCATCTGTAAAGCTAGAGTTAATTTTAATCATATAGCGATTAACCCGCTCCACAAGGTCTTCACCGGTTACGCTTTTTAAAAAATCCGCATGATTTTTATTTTGACCAAAGGCCTCAATCTGTTTACTTAAGTCATATTTGCAATAATCTAGCATTTTCTTGCGAGGATCTAGCAAGTGCAGTTTCTCCATTAGCGGCGTGTACTGCTCGGTTTTTTTAGTTATTGTAATTAAAGTCGCTAAAGAACTTAGCCCACCCCGATTTAAAAATGTAGGTCCCAGATTATGTAGCAAGGTCCAACAAAGGTGGGCGGCCTCAACAGCATTTGCCTCACCTTTTTCTACGCCAGCCTTTAATGCATCCAGTTGACCTTTGATCAAGGTCTCAATTTCGGTACGTAATTCAGCAGTTAGAGGAACCGCTGGACCACCCGAACTTTGCATCAACTTAAACTGATCAGATAGGGCTTCCATTGCACCATTATCTGCATCACGTTCCATAAAGTGCTCAGCATCAGTTGGACTCAAGGGGTCACTTAGACCAAAAACACTTAAACTAGCACTCCATAACGTCAATACCGAATAGGCCTCAGGCTTTTTACTAAAGTGAGCGCGAATACTTTCAATGTTTCCACGGACCTCGCCACGGACCTCGCTGCTGGCCCCAGCATTGACATTACTAAAGTGACGACAAATGACTTCATCCACCAACCGGGCTTCATAGCTAAGCCAAAAAGCTCTTAACTGTTCACGCTGCTTATTCGTAGGCGCCGGAGACAAATAGGCAAACTGCTTATCTATGCAGGCCAAGTAGGCTGCCTGCAACTCTTGTGGCACTCCCATTGTTTTCATCGACACTTCAGGAGAGGTCACGCTGGTACGAGTCTGTTCATGCGTAGCACCTGTTACTACTGCTGCCAACACGCGCGCGCGCAGGTGGCCACGCATATCTAAATTTGTATGCGCCTGTACCCAATCGGCAAACGTCCAACTACGCCCAATTTTTGCAAGATTTGCATCCAAATCAACTATTGCCTTATCTAACAGTGAAGCACGAATAGCATTAGGCACATCTGCGCGAAAAATGCTTAAGGAGTTATTGTGAAAGACCTCATGACGTAGCAATCCAGCGGCAATAGGCTCAACGCCATAAACCATATTCGCGATATATATTTCTTCTAACTTGATAGTGCGTGTACCAAAAGTTGCAACGACGCTGTCCAGCTTATCTTTGATGTCATTGCGTCTACGCATAGCCACGGCCAAATCATCATTAGTAATTCGTCCCTCTGTATACCAATCACGATAAAATTCATTAGGATAAAAACCTTTAGAGCCACTAACACGTGCGGATTCTTTGATTGCGGCCTCAAAGTGTAAATTCTGACCCTGTAAGCCAAATAAAGTGTTGTTGTGCACAAAGGTAATATTCATTGGACCTTGCTCAGAGAGCATGTGGCAATAATGCTCGACAGCGTGCCTTAAAAAATGATGCTTATCCTGAACCGTTTTTCCGTGTTCGCTGCTGTTTTCACCGCTGTGTGCACCCGCTGCATGTTGATCAGACATATAAAACTCCCACTAAAATTTTTAAAAATTAAGGCGCCGTAAAGCGCAACCCTGTCAATTACCAGTACTCTTATTTACAGGCTTACTTAACACCGATGATCGCCACCATATGAGTAAGGGTTGCGCTCATCATATTAAGTGCAGTGCTTGGAAATAAACCCAAGCCTACCATTAATACCACCAGCGGCGTCATAACAAATATTTCGCGAACGCTGAGGTCTTTTAAATCTTCCCACTTAGGGTTAAAGGACCCCATAAACATTTTACCGATGGTGCGAAGTGAGTAGGCGGCAGTAATTAAGACACCGACCAGGGCTAATATCACCCAGAATTTCCATCGATCAAACGCGCCTACAAGAGCATGAAATTCACTAATAAAGCCTGCTAAGCCCGGTAGCCCCATAGACGCCAGTAATGACAATGACATTAAAGCTGCGTACACTGGCATGCGCCGCCCCAGCCCGCCAAACTCTGTGACCTCTCGGGTGTGGGTGCGCTCATAAATAGCGCCCACCATAAAAAATAATGCAGCCGTTGTAAAACCATGCGTAAACATCTGCATCGTAGCGCCGACAAAACCGGTTACACTGAGCCCCGCAATACCAAGCAATACAAAACCCATGTGACTTACTGAGGAAAAAGCCACCATCGACTTTAAATCCGTTTGTTTCCATGCCATTAATGCACCATATACAATATTAATTAAACCCAAGGCTAATAAAACGGGAGCAAACCACTCGATCCCTTGCGGGAACAAACCAGAAATGCGCATCAAACCATACCCACCCATTTTAAGCAGAATACCTGACAGCATCATGCTTACAGGAACGGGTGCTTCGACGTGCGCCAGGGGCAACCAGCCATGCAATGGAAATACCGGCACCTTTACGGCGACTCCAATAAAAAATGCCAAAAATACTGTTTTTTGAAAATCGGCATCCCATGCCACATTGGCCTTCATCATTTCAAGCATGTCAAAGGTGTGGGTTGGTGTTGCAAGATAGGCTGCAATAATTCCAAGTAGCATGAAGACCGAACCCGCTAAAGTATAAAGAAAGAAGCTCATGCTGGCCGGACCACGCTCTTTGCCACCCCAAATACCAATCAAAAAGAACATAGGAATCAACGTGATTTCATAGAACATGTAGAAAAGAAACCAATCCTGCGCCATAAAAACGCCTAAAATGGCAAATTCCATAAGTAAAAACCAGCCAAAATAACCCTTAATTCTTTCTTGTATGCTATAAGATGCCACAATCGCGACTAATGATAGTAGCGTCGTTAACATAAGCATTGGAAGAGCTAAACCATCTACTCCCAATGTGTAAGTCATTCCCATTTCCGGCACCCACTGAAGACGCTCAACGAATTGCAAGGCGGAAACTGTGGTGTCAAAACTTCGAAATAAGTTCCACGCGAGCAAAAAAGAGGCCGAGGCACATAAAACGGCAATCCCGCGTATTACTGCAACGGCTTGCTTAGGCACAAATAAAATAGCTAAAGCCCCTATTAACGGAATCCATAAAATTGCACTTAAAATACCCATGCTAACCTCGAACCAAGACTGAAACATCGCTGTACAAAGAGGCTTTTAAACCCTCTTTGCCATTCTAATGGAACTGGACCGACATCATTATTTTTAGCAGGCGCGGCAGATTTTGAAGACATAAATATACCCCTCTTGTTTTTATTTTAATAAATTCTTTAAACCAAATTTAGTACACAGTTTGTTAGGCTTGTAAAACTAAAATATTAAAATATTTGATTTTTTATAGTTTTTATTGCTATTACTGCTGCTGCTGCTGCAAAATATTATTGCAAAATATGTAACGCGATGAATAAATTTGTGGTTGGATTTATAAGTTTTAGTGCTGTGAGCCCAGCTACTTAAGGTCTATTTTTGGAGAACCCGCGCCCACCAGCTAAAATGAGATAGTGGGGGCGCGAAAGTCTGTACTACTTCTTCGCTTCTGTAGCCCAAGTTTTTTCAATTACGCGGGTCAATGTGGCCAGATCATGATGAGCGGTGGGGGTATGTTGCTCAATCCCTGCCACCGTCACGCTGCCTTTTGTCTCACGTGCGTATTCTTCAGTAAAATCGTTGATTTTTTCACGCACGGTATGGTCGATCAGCCCTGCTTTAGAAAAATCAAATACGACTTTTTTGCCACCTGGCAGCTTGTCCATCATGGCGCGTACGCCGATCAAGCTGGTATAAACCGCAGGACCGGTGAAAGAAACTGTTACGGTGTCGCCACTTGTTTTAACTTCATAAGCAGTCTTGAAGCTCAGGATGCCCACCAGAACCGAAACCATCATACAGGCAATGGAGAATAGTTCGTTATGTGCAACCCAGTGAAAATACGCTACGCCCCCCAAGAATGCGGCATGTATGGCCAAAAACAGGCCAGCAGAGCCAAACTTATTCTGGTTGCCTGCGCGGATTGCGTTCAGACCAATAGACAGCCACATGCCGAAAAACACGCCAACTAACAGGTCAATCAGCACTACGCCGATTACCGTCCCCACCATGAACACCAATTCGTCCGTACCGGTATGCGCAATATGAGCGAATATTTTCGGATGCGCCAGGCGGAAGCCGATTACCACCAACATACCTGCTAAGGCTGCCAGCGGAATCATGTTAAGCAACCAAGGCAGGCCCGCCACAAAGGCCAGCATGAAGAAGCCGTGGAAGAAGTTAGACCAACGGGTACGCGCGCCCACCATCACATTGGTTGAGCTACGAACGACCTCTGCAATCATAGGGATGCCGCCGATTACGCAGGATACGGAGTTAGCTATCCCTTTGCTCCAGAACTCGCGGTTCATGTTGTTGCGACGCTTCCACGGATCTTTCTTCTCGATAGCTGATGCGGTGAGCAAGGACTCCAACGAACCCACGATCACAAAGGTGAGAATGTATTTGATAGAGATAGGATCTATGATTTTAGAAAAATCAGGAAACGCAAAGGAATCGCCAAAACTCAATGGTACGCTCACCAACTTCACTACCGACTTGCCTTCAGCGTCTAGACCGAAAGAAGCGGCTAGCGGGATGGTGATCATCATAATGGCCAGCGGTGCGGGAATAATTTTCGCCAGTTTAGGAAACTTCGGCCACAGGATCATAATGACCATCGCAATGCCTCCTAATATAGCCGCTTGAGGAGCCATATTAGCAAAGCTACTGGGGATAGCCGCAATGACAGCAAGCATGCTACCCGTTGCTTTCACACCCAACACCACGTGGATCTGCTTGGCCATGATGATGATACCGATACCCGCCACCATGCCCTCGACCACCGAGAACGGAAATACGTTCGTCATGGGGCCGGCCTTGATGATACCCAGCATGATCTGGATAACGCCCATCACAACACCGACTGCCAACATATATTTATAGCCAGCCAACGGGTCACCTGGATTCAGTGCGCCTAGCTCAGCGACCGCGCCCAGTACAATAACAATCAGCCCAGCAGCTGGTCCGTTGATGGTAACGAAAGAACCGCCCAACATACCGCCGACCATACCGCCGACCATCGCCGTTAGCACGCCTGCCACAGCCGGCACACCGGATGCGAGGGCAATGGCCAAGCTGAGCGGCAAAGCGATCAGAAAAAGAATAAATCCCGCCACGATGTCAAACTTGGCATTTTGTTTGAGGCCGGGAAGGTAGTCCAGCGGAACTGGACCGACATCATTATTTTTGGTAGGCGCGGCAGACTTTGAAGACATAGGTATACCCCTCTTGTTTTTATTTTAACAAATTCTTTAAACCAAATTTAGTACATAGTTTGTTAAGCTTGTAAAACTAAAATATTAAAATGTTTTGTTTTTTATATTTATTACTGAAATTACTACTGCTCTTGCAAAGTATTATTGCAAAATATATAACGCGATGAATAAATTTGTCGGCTGTAAATTGTTGCGACTTAGTTGTGAATTTTAAGTTTTTTTGTACTGCAGAGTCCCGCGCTTAATATCATGACAAAATTTCATGCGCTCAATGAGCGAATTTGACAGACTGTCGTGATGCAAGCCATAAGAATCTATATAGATTCCCTTTGTATTTTTTGAAGGCACCGAAATGGCATACAAAATAGATTGATCATCCGGATCTGCTAAATTTTCAAAACGAATAACCTCATCAAAAAAAATTTCATGAGGATATAATTCAATTTTATCGGGTCCATAATGAAAATGATCAAAATCTGCTGTTAAATTTTCAGTGTACCCTTTCAACTGAAATTCCTTTATTGTTTTAGTCAGCGTCGACATTTCCTCTGTATTTTGTTTTTTTATTTTTTTTATTGTAGATAAATCCATATTATTTTTTACTGCAAGAAGTAAGCCCTGCTACTCAAGGTCCATTTTTGGTACACGCAGCTGGACTCCTCATAACATTCTGTTTGGTATTCTGCTATTTTTTTGTCTTATTTAGCTCAATGTATTCATCATAAGTCGCATAACGATCATCTTTAATACTCACATCAAGTTCGATAATACGGTTAGCTACCGTTTGAATAAATTCGTGATCATGACAAGTGAATAAAACTGTACCGCTGAATCTTTTAATACCATCATTCACCGCCGTGATGCTTTCAAGATCCAAATGGCTGGTTGGTCCGTCCAATAAAAGCACATTCGCACCTGAAAGCATCATTTTAGAAAGCATGCAGCGTACTTTTTCTCCGCCCGAAAGTACATTTGACATTTTAAGGGCTTCATCTCCACCAAACAACATTTTTCCCAAAAAACCCCGAATGAAAGTTTCTTCTTTACTAACTGAATATTGCCGCAGCCAATTCACTAGCGACAGGGGGTCTGTATTAAAATACTCCGAGTTGTCCGTTGGAAGATAGCTTCGTGTTGTCGTTATGCCCCACTTAAACGCACCCGCCTCTGGCTTAATTTTTTCAGCTAATATATCAAGCAAAACTGTTTTGGCAAGATCGCTTCGCCCCAATAAAATGACTTTATCACCTTTTTTTAAAGTAAAACTAATGTTTTTTAAGATCGGCTCACCATTGATTGAATAGGAAATATTTTCAACTGTTAAAATATCCTGTCCGGCTTCACGCAAGGATTCAAAGCCAATAAAAGGTTTACGTCTTGATGAGGTTGGCATTTCATTAAAAGTTAGTTTTTCAAGTTGTTTCTGTCTTGAGGACGCCTGCTTCGACTTTGAAGCATTGGCACTGAACCTTTGAATAAAACTTTTAAGATCTTCGGCCTTATCTGCGCTTTTTTTATTCTGGTCTGATAGCAATCTTTGACTGAGCTCACTGGCTTGCTGCCAAAAATCATAATTTCCGGTGTAAGTCGTCACTTTAGAAAAATCAATATCCGCAATGTGCGTGCAGACTTTATTTAAAAAATATCTGTCATGTGAGACCACAATAACTGTGTTCTTAAAATTAAATAGAAACTCTTCTAGCCATTGAATGGCGTAGATATCCAGATGGTTAGTCGGCTCATCTAGTAATAAAATATCCGGCTGGTCAAACAACGCCTGCGCGAGCAGCACCTTTACTTTTTCACCCGCACTCAGCTCTTTCATTTCTTTGGTGTGCAGGCTTTCCTCAATTCCCAATCCTGCCAGCATCGTTTGAGCTTCCGCCTCGGCCTCCCAGCCGTTAAGTTCCATGAACTGCATTTCCAGCTCTGAGGCTTTTTCGCCATCCTCTTGCGAAAAATCAGGGTTCGCGTAAATTTTTTCTTTTTCCTGCATTATTTGAAATAGTTTTTCATTACCCATCAGCACTGTTTTTAAAACTGACTTATCATCAAAAGCATAGTGGTCTTGCTTTAAAATTGATAGGCGCTGATCCGCACCTAAAATGACCTCACCGGTGTTAGGTTGTATTTCTTTGGCTAAAATTTTTAAAAAAGTTGATTTGCCCGCACCATTAGCGCCAATCAATCCGTAACAATGCCCCGGCGTAAACTTAACATTCACATCATCAAAAAGTTTTCTGCCCCCAAATCTCAAACTTACATTACTGGTGCTGATCATGATTAAAACCCTAAAATATCTACAAAAGTTGTGCCCTTAGCCAGTGACGACGAGGTCTTTGCAATTTGGCCTTTAATCATAATTTTGCCATTTTTAAAAAGATCTTTAAAGGCCACGCGTGAAATATTCTTTAAGTTGATATTTTCATTTTGCACTCTTAATGCCTGTAATAAAATGCTGTCCAACCTTTTTTCTGAGCTGTTAAGCTCTAAAACAATCCGAAATGAATTTTTAGTCTGTGGGGGAATATGATCTTGCATGAGGACCTCTTAATTGATTTTTATTGATTTTTATTAGATGTTTGGTACCATTACTCGCGCTTATTTGGTAGTAGTATATTCAATATATTGTAAAAGTTTTAGACACTATAAATAACATTTAAATTCTGCTCGGACATTGCTGATATATCCACTAATATAATTAAAGACACACAAGAAAAAGATACACTAAGGAGCGTTGTTATGATTTTAAAACTGATGAAGACCGCTGCGCATTCTCTACTCTCTCTGCTTTCTCTACTCTCTCTGCTTTCTCTACTCTCCGCACTTTTCTTGCTTTCCTGCGAGCAGGGAACCTCTAGCTTTGCCGCCACCCCAACTCGCGATGCTGAAGTCTCTGCCAATGCAGGTTTTGCCATCGCAAGCCTAGCGACCACTGATTGTGCATTTAATAACACGGCGATTATAACGGGGCAGTCCATCACGGCATACCAAAACTCTAACGTTCCGTTTGGTGAAACCTGCGTTTCTGAAATTCGCAGCTGTGATAATAGCTTATTAAGCGGTAGTTACAGCTTCAGCTCTTGCGCAGTTGCTGGCCCCGCCAGTTGCCTGTTCAATGGTCAAACCATTCTCCATGCAAACTCAATTGAAGCCTATAATACTTCCGCTGTAGATCTTGGCGGCGAGTGCCTTGCCGAAATGCGCAGCTGTTATAATGGTGTGCTTTCAGGCTCTAATCAATATGCAAGTTGCGGCATTAACTTACCTTCTGCCTGTATTTTTAATGGCCAAACGCTAACGGATGGACAACCTGTTAGCGCCTACCTAAGCTCAAGCGTAGCTTTTGGTGAACTTTGTAGCGTTGAGTCCAGATACTGCGTGGATGGCGCTCTTTCTGGATCTCATCAATATGCCAGCTGTGTTGTAAATCAACCAAGCAGCTGTTTGTTCAACGGTCAAACTATAGCTCATGGTCAAAGTATTACGGCCTTTTTAAACTCTGCTGTAAATACGGGAGCCATTTGCAATAGCGAAGTACGCAGTTGCAACAATGGAGTCCTGTCTGGTGTAAATCAATATGCCAGTTGTGTTATCAACGAGCCCGCTAGCTGTCTGTTCAACGGGCAAAGTATTGCCCACGGCGCATCAACAACCGCCTATCTTAGCTCTAATACGACCGCAGGTGAGCTTTGCACGGCAGAAGAAAGATTCTGCAGCAACGGTGAACTGGCAGGTTCGCACCAGTATGCAAGCTGCGTTATGGATCAACAAGCGAGTTGTCTGTTTAATGGACAAACTATTGCAAGTGGCGCCAGTGTTAAGGCCTTTGGAAGCTCTACTGTTAACTTTGGAAACTTCTGCATTTCGCAAGTGCGCGAATGTCAAAATGGCGTGCTTTCAGGTAGCGGAAATTTTGCCAGTTGCGCAGTCGCTCAACCGGCTAGTTGTCTGTTCAACGGCCAAACACTTGCTCACGGCCAAACTGTAATTGGTTATCAAAGCAGCAATGTGACAGATGATCTTCAATGCGTATCAGAAGTTAAATTTTGCTATGATGGTGATCTTAGTGGCGCATTCACGAATTCAAGCTGCGCGGTTGCAGACAAAAACGACGACGAAGTAGACGTAGACGACAACACAGAAAGTAAAGATAAGAAAAAATACTGTAAAAAACGACGAGTTGAAGAAAAGCGTCACAATGACGATAAGGATGATTCTAAAGACAAGAACCGCGATGACAATCGCGATAAAGACCACAAGCTTGGTGGCGATAAGTCCTCAGATAACGGCCTTCACTCCGGCTGGCATAAGCGTAAGCACAAAGAGCACTTTGATTGCGGTGAACATCGCGGTTGGTATAAGGAAAAAAAGGAAAAGAAAAAAAGCTGTGAAAATAAAAAAGACCAAAAAAAGACAAATAAAAAAGACAAATAATATTAATTAGCTTAATAACGTGTGCTGTTTAAATTCTGATCAACCCTGAACTTTATACACTCCTTGCCCATAGGCCGCACAATTAAGAACAATTGTGGTGGCCTTTTGGCGCTATTTTTTTTGGCGCAAAATTTGCTAAGACTTTATTGCGACTAAGATCGGACGCAATAAAAGGAGTTCCTAATGAGTTTCAAAAAGAATATTAAAGCAAGCATGGCTCTCGGTTTATTACTCAGCAGTTTATTACTGAGCAGTTTTAACGTTCACGCTCAAACCAGTATGATTAAGTCAGTTGCGAATTGGTCCCTATGGGAAACCACCACCCCGCAGCAGACACTGTGCTTTATGCAAGGCAGCGATATTATCTATGGCGATTCCGGTCCAACAACTAATACTTATCTCAGAGTATTAAAAGCCAAAAATTCTCCTGATAGCCCGGCTGAAATAATGCTACTCCTCGCCAGCAATCCTAGTAGTAGCACGGGCCTAGTCGCTAATTTAAATGGCGCGGCTCAACTTTCATTTTCTGACACTTCTGGATCAAAAAAAACTTTTTGGGGTGTGCCAACGAGTTTAGCTAATTTTAACCAACAGCTACGTAGCAGCAAAAACAATGTTAAAGTTAAAGGGGTTGGTGGCCGGCGTAATAACGAGGCGCTTATCAACACCACCGGCTATAATGAGATTTTAGCCGAAATGCAAAATAGATGTAATAGTGGCGTCAGTATTATTACGCCAGAGTTTGAACAAGAATTTTTTGCCCAGATACCTAGCGCTATTGATCCCACCCGAATTGACGCTAACAAAACTGCAGGATTAAGAGACGCCTACCTGACGGCCTATAAAACCTTTGGTGCTATTTCTGCAACTAAATCACTGTTAGCCCAGCTTTTGGCTAAATATCAAACCTTGATTGATGAGTTAAAAATTAATCGGGCCCAAGCCGAGCAACTGCAAAATGTGGAAATACCGCAAGCGCAAGCGGCACTCAGTTTGGCGCTAGCCGCACAATCTGAAGCTCTGGTGGAGCTTGCAAAAATTAAAGAAATGATCCCTGAATTAACTGCTAAAATTAAAAAATCACAAAAAATACTTGATGATGCCAAAGCGCTGGTTATTCCGTTACAGCCCGAGCACGATCGTATAACTATGGCTTTGTCGATAGCACAAAGCAGCTTAACTGAGTCTCAAAGCAGACTTAACTATATTGAAATGCGCTTAAAAGAGGGGCCGCAGCAGTTGCAAGCGCTAAGATCTGAATCTGACTCTATTGAAAGATTTTTACCACAAAGAAGAAGTGATCTTGACCGCGCACAGTCTATTTACCGTGAGGCTCAGCACAGACGCTCTCAATATAATATTTCGCGTGAGCGCGACTATCGCTTAAGCAATAACCGTGAGTACAACCGCCTACACAATGACCGCAACCACATGCAGCACAATCTTAGACAAGCAGAAAGGGACACTCAGCGCCTACGCAATGAAAGAGATCACGTGGCTCGTGAACTACATGAGTGCCGCGCTCAATTGGTTGCTGCTGATACCCAAACCATTACGTTGGCTTCAATAGCAGAAGCTGCAGAACCACGCCCGCCAGGTGGGGGTAGTGGTGGAGGCAGTGGTGGGGGGATTAAGCCAGAACCACGCCCGCCAGGTGGGGACGATGATGGAGGCAGTGGTGGGGGGATTAAGCCAGAACCACGCCCTGATTGCAGCCGCCTTGAGAATGCATTAAGTGTAGCCAATTCACAAGTGGCACAAAGCGAAGGAAATGAAAGACAACTTGTAAACCGTATTCATGAAATCAACTCGCGTATATTACGGATTGAAAGACTGACCGATGCAGAGGTTCAAGATGAATATAACTCTTTGGTTAATCGCGAAGATCAAAGCCGTCGTGAGTACGAAAGATTAACCCGAGAGCTTAACAATGCGGAATCTCGCCTTTCACAAATAAAAAATAATGAAATTCCTAATCTTGAAAACGAGCAGCGCAATTTAAGCAATGAAAGACCCGCTCTTATAGCAAGAATAGATCAAGCGCAGTCTGATGTTAACAAACTATCAAAAGAGCTAATTCAGTTTAAAACACGCAATGATTGGGACCGTAAAGTCGCCGCCGTGGACTCTGCGCAGTTACAATTACAAAGTCATCAAGCGAAATTAGATTCTGTCCTAAGCCAGCAACGACTTGAACAGCAGAAACTAGATCAGAATATTATGTTAGCTCAACAAGCTCAGGATAAAATTAATGTGTTAACGTCCCAGTTAACCGCATTAAATAACCGCGCTGCAGAATTAAACGAAGGCCTTAAGAACCTTCCAGCGGAAAGAGCGCCTATTGATGCCAAAATTACAAGTTTACAAACAGAGTTAACGAATCTAAAAACAAAGTTTATTGGTTTATTAAACTAGAAACCAATACGCAACCAATACGCAACCAATACGCTAAGAGACCTTGGATAACAAAAAAACTATAAAAAAACAAGAGTCACCTGACTCTTGTTTTTTTATGTGGTTTTTTATGTGGTTTTTATTACGTGCTTTCCTCTAACACTTTTAAGCTCGCCATATAAATTTTTTTAAAATCACCACGGCTGTAATAACTTTCGCGTGATTTCATATATTCGATCACATTTAAATTTTTATTAACCAGCAACTGGTAAATAATGTCTTCTGCCATAATCATAACGCCGGCTAGAGGAAAAATCGTCTGAAAATTTAATTTATGTGGAAAACCATTTCCATCAAAACGCTCATGATGTTGCAAAATTAATTTATCTACGTCCGGTGGGCAACTGGTCCAAAAACTAACAAATTCCGCGGCCCGAAGCGGATGCTCAAATATTGAAAAATCAGTTTTCTGTCCAGAAAATACTATTGCAGAAATACGACTAATTTTATCCGTAAATATCTCATCAGTTAATTCCATATCATGCAGAAGCGCGGCAAACGTTATTTTTTGCAGCGTACTAGCGGAATCCCAGGCCAGCTCTTTTAAAATGGCCGTAGCAAATAATGCCAAAAAATAACAATGGGGAGCGACCTGACGCTTACTACCAGAAAGTTTCAAGCGCTCCAGCACCGCTTGTAGTTTAGGAACTCGCTTAATTAAAATCAAAGTTTTAGCAATATTTTCTTTGGCTAAAGAGGTTACAGTCTCAGACCAACCAAAATTTTTTGAGCCCTGCAGTATAAGCTCCCAATCCGTTTTTAAATTTTCAATGGCCTCATTGGTATCAACGCTATTCCAATCCATTTTAGAAAAAATATTTTTTCTAAAATTTGAGATAAGCGTTTTAATATCAATCAGTTCCACATAAAGATGGGTTATTTTTTTATTTTTAAAACGCCTGACTTCCGATTTATTAAAGGGTGCCTCATGATTAAGAACCTTAATACAGTGGCCATTGTTAAGTCGAATAAACAAAGACACTCCTGAGTAGACAATCTTTTCAAGAATTTCAATAGAAACCGGCAAATAGCCTTCTTTCTGTGGTAGCAATTTTTTTTGCGACAACATATTTTCTATTTTTTGTATTAATTCACTTTCGTCGAATGGTTTATCTACTGTCTCCATATAGGGATCACCGGGAAATACTTTTTTAAATTTATCCACATCGGTACTGACCAAAACAAAAGGGGTTGTTTTATTTTGTTTTCTTAATTCAACATAGACGTCAGCGCCCGATTTTTTAGGCATATTGTAATCACAAATAACGATGTCAAAAGGCCCCTCTGTTTGAAGTTTTTCAATGGCGGCTTGTCCATCGGAAGCCTCGATCAATTCAATATTATAATTAGCACCTATCAACATCGATAGCACTTCGCGCAAGTCTATATCGTCATCTACTAAAAGAAATTTCATAGATTTTTATTTTACACATCTTGGCTCATTTAACAAAATGTAAAATAAAGGAACAATAAACGTCTAGTTTTATGCCCAATTTCCAAGCCTATAATCACCCCCGGCATCTGCTGTTTTAATATAGTGAGTTACCCGCAACTCCGTTGAGTTTAAATAATTCTCGACTGACAATTGCGCTCCCTCAATTTCTGCCAAAAGGGCCGAATCACTTATATTTATTTTTAAAAAAATTGACATCCAGGGTTCAAAAGAAATTACTCCTTGCTGATACAAAAATTTCAAATAAAAATGCAGCCTTAAAATATTAAGATTTTGTGTTTTAGCAACAGCCCTTAATGTGTGGCCGGTCAAATTAAAAAGAAATTCTGAATGCTGATCGCCTTCTAGGCTGACCTGCGTAACACAATTTATTACAAACAAAGCCAGCTCAAGTTTATCATAGCTGGTGCGGATATCTTTGAAATCATCAATCAGGCTGGCCTCTTTTAAAATTTTCATTTTAGCAGAGTCCTGAGTTTCATTATACGTAAAATTAACAAAATGCAGTGGCTCTAAAATTCCACCGCCAAATCTTTTTTTGCTTTTTAACGCGCTCTTAGCCATAAAGGAAGTGCGGGCACCATCAGAACCCAGCGCCTGAATAATCAGATCGGCCTCTCCATATTTTATTTTTTTTAAAATAATAAAGCGGTCCTGCTTTTCATTCATTATCAACTCCACCTCATGCTTAGCTTAGCTAGCCCTAAATAATAGTACAACGTCAGATCAAGCTCAAGATTAAGCTCAATACAAGATCAAGTTTATGCTCGACTCAAGTTTTTAAGACCTTTGTCCGAAAAGTATCTACATGACCCGCAAATACCACGCGTCCTTTATTCTAATCGTTTTTTTTGCTTTAGCACAAATTGGCTGCGACAGACCAAATACGTCGAGCACATCTTCACGTATTGTTATTCCAATACCTAACAAATCAGAATTTTTAAAATCTGCAAAATCTACTTCTGCAATTTCGGCCTTAGCGTCCATCGACTACAATTTGCTGTGTTTTGCCGTTAATATAAAAGGCCCCGCAGTACGCACGACATCCAGCACTTGTGACGTCGAACGCGGAATTACCGCCGGGTCTGTAGCCCCTGGCAACGAGCTTATTGTCTCTGATGTTCCCTTGGGCGAAAACTACAGCTTTGAAATTTTTGGTTTACTTAGAAGTAATACTTCAGGCGCCTGTCCGGCGGTTACGTTAACAACTTGGAATCACCCACTTAACAAAATTTATCTACTCGGCAAAACCCAAGGCGTGAAGCTAATAAAACAAGAGGAGGCCGTCGTGATTAGTCTGACTATGCCAGATCAATCTACACATATAGCCATGCAAAATTCATTTCCCGCCGCCTGCACCTCGACCAAAAAAGCGCCAACCGGTGACTTTCTGCTAGGAGCCCACATCGCAACAAGCGCCAGCTTTAAACTTAAATCTAGAGTTTCATACAAAGAAGAATCAAGAACACTTGCCGGAGCCACCCTAAAAATCAAACGCTCAAAAATAGGAGTCTCGCCATGAAAAATATTTTTATAGTTTTTGGCATCTTACTTAGTTTTTTACTTAGTTTTTTTTCTACAAATACCGCCTTAGCTAAATTTACCTACGAAGGGCATTTGTCTGACTTGGCTGATAATCCAATTTTAAACCAGCCTGCTAATATTAAAGTTTCAATTTTAGATCCAACTGGAACCTGTATCATTTTTCAAGAAACACATGCTCTAACAACCGACGGCAAAGGCTATTTTGCAATTCAAGTTGGTGGCGGCATCGCTTCTGGCGGTTTAAGTAATATTTTTGATCAGGTGTTTAATAATAACTCCGTAACGCTGCCGGGAATTGCTAGCTGTAGCTACAGCTCTGCTGCTGGCCACGATCGCCGTATGCAAATTGAAGTCAGCACCAATGGCGGCACTTACGAAAATTTGGGCATGATTGTTTTAGGCAAAGCTCCACAAGCCGCACATGCCGACACCGTCGGTGGTTTTGACGCCACCAAATTATTAAGGGTTTCAGATGGAGCCACTGTGCCACCTTTAACTGGAGCAAATGTCACAAGTTTGAATAGCTTAATTGCGGGAACATCAACACAGTATATGGGGGCCGGAACGGGCGTAACCAGTGTAACAGCTGCTCCTCCCCTAGTTAGTTCACCAGGCATTGCGCCACATATTTCTATTCCAGCAGCCAGTGCCGGTGCCAATGGTTTTTTATCATCAGCAGATTGGACGCTGTTTAATAGCAAACAACCTCCTTTGGGGTTTACTCCGCTGAATGCGGCTAATTCATTTACTGGAGATATTACAGGGCTCGCCACGGCTACAGTCGTGTCATTGGTCGGCACCAAAACGGCTCTACAAATAGCGGAGTCAGTAACTGCTACTATGTCGGCAACCCCTTCTAGTGTAGCAAATACACTTGTAAAGCGAGATGCCAATGGGGGCATTAATGTTGGCGGAGTTTCTGGAACTGTCATAAAAACAGGTAATGGATCTAGCACTGCACCCTCTTACAGTTTTTCATCAGACCCAACTTCAGGAATTTATTCTCCAGGCGCAGGCCAACTAGGATTTTCTGCGGGAACGGAAATAATGAGAATTAGTAATACTGGTAATGTCGGAATCGGCACGACAACGCCGACCGCCAAACTAGATGTAAATGGTCACATTGCGAACTCAGGGGCTACGGCAACACTCAGCAATTGTGGTTCAGCTACTCTTCAAGGTAACGACACTCGTGGCACTGTCACAGATACGGCTACCCCATCCTTACCACAAGCTGGCTGCACAATTACATTTAATACACTTTATACAACACCACCAGTTTGCGTGGTATCTTGGAATGTTTTAACTGCTGTTGGTATATATTCAGTAGCTAGCCAAAGCACACTGATTGTAAATTTTACAGCACCTCCAGGTTTGGCCTCAGCGAAATTCAGTTATCATTGCATGCAATAGATACCGCTGTACTTTTTTGAAACTCCGCCACCTAAATGTGCTTTAGTGGGTTAAAATGCAATAAAATTGTTCTGATATTTATTTTACTGATTCTGAAAAGTACAGCTGCAAATTAAGACAGAACTCGATGCTCTGGATTTG
>Ga0105164_10000474_pt1 | contig 28417 bp, 29 predicted proteins | sample VDWuncwatermetaG_FD_89674 | JGI IMG/M metagenome (GOLD analysis project Ga0105164, IMG submission 89674) | Wastewater microbial communities from Netherlands to study Microbial Dark Matter (Phase II) - VDW unchlorinated drinking water | ecosystem: Environmental > Aquatic > Freshwater > Drinking...
TCGTCGGCGCGTGGGCATTATTTGCCGCCACGCGAAAAGGAACCTAACATTCCTTTTATGGATACCAAACAAAAATCGCCGTTTTCCTGGCGATTTTTGTTTGGACCGGAAAAAATTCGCACTATTCGCTAAGCGCTTTTCAAACGCTCTCTCAATATCGTGCTCACCGTTGCTCCTTCTGCCTTACCTTTGAGGCGCGGCATCAAAACCGTCATCACCTTTCCAAAATCCTTTTCATCAGCGGCGCCAACCTCTTGCACGGCACGCTCAATCTCTTTCGTTACCTCTTCTTCGCTCATTTGCACAGGCGCATATTGCTCCAAAATGGCCAGTTCCGCGCGTTCTTTTGCCACCAGGTCGTCGCGTCCGCCTTTTTCGAACTCCGCGATTGAATCCTTGTGCTTTTTCACTTCGCGCACAATGACTCCGAGCATCTCCTCATCATTTAAACCCTCTTCACGCTTGCGCAGTTTTATCTCTTGATTTTTGACCTGCGCCATCAAAAATCGCAGCGTATTCGCCTCTTCCTTCCGCCCTTGCTTGAGCGCATCCGTGATTGCGGATACGATTGTTTGTCTTAGCTGTTGCCCCATAATTTTATGCTATCGTTTGGATTATGTTCGTTGTAAAGCCCTGTAAGCTCGTATAAGGGGTACCTTGTTTCTCCCTTCGCTCGAAATAAAGACGACTCGGTATACTTCAAATCTTCAAAGATATGTGATCGTATCTCCTTAAATAGCATATCGTATTCCTCAATACCCGTGGAATGCGCATTGATCCCGTAATGGCAGACATAACTTAACGGCCTTCCTTGCTTGAGGAACTTCGTATCTTTTGCCATCATCACCTTTACGATTCTTGCAACGAGTTCACCGCGACGGGAGAACATCGGACTCGCCAATTCATCCTGCATGTCGTTTAACCGATACCTGGTTTCGCTTGCCAAAGGAACCTGCTTGTCTTCGTCAACAACTTGATGCGAAGAGGTCACGTTGCCTGCAGTTTCGCTTGTCGGAACAATTCTTTTTATCGCTTGCAATCCTTGCCTGAACAAATTCCGTTTCATCGCAGGATCAATGCGCCAATCCGGATGCAGGATATGCAAATACTTAAAAATGTCTTGCTGTAATGACGGCTCTCCTTGAGAAAAACGGAACGAATTAATGAAGATGCTCAAGCCGCGGTGAAGATCAAGCCGATCTTGCTCGCTTTGCCTTTCGGTTGCCGGGATCCTCTCAACATTTGGCTCCATAGGATTTGATTTCTACTCTATCTTATCTCCTACGCTGATATTGTTTCGCATAGCGCTTCCCGCGTTCAGTTCAATGACGCGATCCGCGGGTTGATGCGAAGTTATGAATACAATGTTCCCGTCCTTGATTGCCGGAAGAGATGAGAGTTCCTCCACGATACCGTTTTTTATCCAAAGAATATCGAGCGGTATAAGAGTATTTTTATTATAGAATGAGAGGATTTGGGACTTTTCGAAAATAAAAAGCATTCCCCTATCCGGTGGCAATTCCCGCACGTACATCAGCCCTTGGGCTTTTCTTTGCGGCGTATCAGCGATAAAGACGGTAAAAGATGCCTTGCCGACACGAACTACGTTGCTTTCAAATGCGGTAAGCGGAAGGATGGCAGGGGCTTTCCTTGATGTTGACACAAAGAAAATAATGAGGATACACGCGAAGCCAAGCAGAGAAAAGATACCTGTCTGTTTCTTCATGCGCTCACTCATTTGTCACCTTGCTCTACCGCCGCTTCAATGAACCGGAGGTAGAGAGGATGAGGACTCAAAGGACGTGACTTGAATTCGGGGTGGAATTGCGTGCCGACGAAAAACGGATGATTCTTGAGTTCGATAATCTCCACCAAATTACGCTGGGGGTTGACTCCTGCTATAACAAGGCCTTTCTTTTCAAGCGTATCGCGATACTCATTGTTGAATTCAAAACGGTGGCGGTGTCTCTCACTGATGCTCTCTTCTCCATACGCCTCAAAGCTTTTCGTACCCTGCATGAGCCGGCAATCATACGCGCCAAGGCGCATGGATCCGCCGTAGTGTTTCTCCTGTATCAAACGCTTCTGCTCTTCCATGGGCGTTATGACCGGATACGGAGTTTTGGGATCAACTTCCGTGGTGTGCGCACCGGCAAGACCGGCAACATTGCGGGCAAACTCAATGGTCGCCAGCTGCATGCCGTAGCAAAGACCAAAGTGCGGAATGCCGTGCTCGCGCGCGTAGCGGATGGCAAGAATCTTTCCTTCAACGCCGCGCGGGCCAAATCCTCCGGGGACGATGATGCCGTCGTAGGAAGCGAGCTCCTGAAGTTTTTCTTTGCTATTCTCAAAATCTTCCGAGTCGATCCACGTGACTTCCGGTTTCACCTTATGCGCCCATGCCGCATGCTTAATTGCTTCGATAACCGAGATGTAGGAATCCGAGAGCGTAAATTCCCCGGTGCGGAAATATTTTCCCACGACCGCTATTTTAACCGGGCGGGTAACGTGGTTGATTGTGTAGACCAGCTCTTCCCACTTCTTCAAATCTTTGCTCCGCGATTTCGTATGCGCGAGTTTGAGAATAATATCGGTTAAATTGTCTTTTTCAAAATTCAACGGTACCTCATAAATGGATTTGACATCGGGCGCGGAAATCACCTGCTCTTTTGGTATATTGCAAAAGAGCGATATTTTTTCCTTGCGCGCTTCGTCAAGGGGCTGTTCGGATCTCGCGAGAATAATATCCGCCTGAATGCCCGCGGCGTTGAGAGAGCGTACGGCATGCTGCGTGGGTTTTGTTTTCATCTCTCCGATCATCGGAGGAATGGGCAAGTACGAAACGAGCAAAAATATCACATCGCCCGGCGCCTCAAGATGCATCATGCGTGCCGCTTCAAGGAAGAGCAAGTTCTGGTATTCTCCCACGGTTCCCCCGACTTCAATGAGCGTAAAATCGGCGTCTGCCAATTCTGCCGCCCGCTTGATGCGCCGTATCACTTCTTGAGGAATATGAGGCACCACCTCCACATCTTCGCCCTCATACTCAAGGTTACGCTCTTTTTCAATGACGGTAAGGTACACCGATCCGGTTGTCATATAATTGGGCGCGAGAATATCCCGGCCCAAAAATCGCTCGTAGTTCCCCAAATCCTGGTCGGTTTCCTTGCCGTCGTCGGTTACAAACACTTCGCCGTGTTCGGTCGGCCGAATCGTGCCCGCGTCCACGTTGATGTAGGGGTCTATCTTCACCGCGGTCACCTTAAACCCTCTCGATTGCAGCAACATCGCGATCGAGGAAGTGGCAACTCCTTTTCCCACCCCGGAAATTACCCCGCCGATAGTAAAAATGTATTTGGTGTTTTTGGGCATATGTAGTAAAATACGAAATCCGAAGCACGAAATACGAAACAAATTCAAAACTCAAATGTACAAAATCCAAAACTGTTTGGAACATTGGAATTTGGGTCAACTCTGCCTACGTATAGATGTCACATTTTCAAAATGAACTCATAGATAAGTTGGCATCTACATGGACATCTTCCTTGAGTTCACTTTCATAGTGTGATGTCCATAGCATAAAAGCGGATTTGTTTCGTATTTCGTATTTCGTGCTTCGAATTTTATTATGGACAAACACGTAAAACTCTGGCTCCCCGTCCTCGCCTGGATGTCCCTCATCTTCTACCTCTCCTCCATCCCCAACCTTGCCTCGGGGTTCGGGCCAGGAGTTGATTTTTCGTTGCGCAAGGTTGCGCATATAAGCGAGTACGCTGTTTTGATGGCGCTCCTTACGCGTGCTCTTGCAAGGAACTTACCAAAAAAATCGTTCTTGCGCGCCGTTCTATGTGCATTTATTTTCGCCCTCTTCTACGCGGTTTCGGACGAATTTCATCAGCTTTTTGTGATCGGACGAGAAGGGACGCTTCGCGATATCGGAATTGACAGCATCGGCATTGCGCTTATTCCCCTCGTGCCGTTACAACTTAAATCTAAGCCTATCCGTACACCAAATATCCTTATTCTGTAGCCATTTTTTTGGTTCTTACGGGTTCAAAATTAAGTTGTAACGGTACTCGTATGTGTTTCAAGAAACAAAGCCGCCAAGCAACTGGCGACTTGGCTCAAGCAAAACAATAGGCATTCACGCATCCGCTAAAACCTATTGTAAGGAACGCGGACGCGCTTGTCAATTTCCTCGCAAAATCCAGTCCCCGCGGAGGACCGGCAGACACGCCAACCCTCTTTACATTTTTTCTTTGAATATCTATACTCTTTCATACTTCCAGAACGCACGAAACTCAACGAAAAAGGAGGAGCTATGAGCTCCATGGTAAATAAATTTGATGAACATGTTTTTCAAGTAATATCCTTTTTTAAAAAGTTGGATGCAAGCCCTTCGACCCTTCTGCCTTTCCTGCCCTTATTCTTTTTGTTCGGACCCTCAATTCCAAGTGGTATACTCGTTTTCATAGAAATGATCCTCGCGGCATGCGCCGCGTGGGCAAAAATCAGAAAAATTGTTTAGGGAGGGTGGATGTCCCCAAAATCTTTTTTCGGGCTTATCCGATACTTGGGTATCGGATTTGTCAGTCTCACATTGGGTTATCCTTTCAACTCTTTTGGGGCAGAGGAATGGAGGACTGCCCTATCGCTTGACCCGTACATAGGAAGAGCGGTCAAGGCAGGTATCTTCCTGTACGCAAAGGCGAGAATTTTTCGTAAACGCCTTTGAGCAAGGGTTGCTGTCAGACCGGCAACCCTTGAATTTTTTTATATCCCGCCTTCTATTTTCTCCGCTTCTCGCGTCTCGTCTATTCGCGTCAATTTTTCTTGAATATTGCCCAACCGTTTTGACGAATCTTCGTATTTCGTGCGCGCGTTTTGCAGATGCGAGCCGAGTGTTTCAAAATCTTTGCCGAATCGTTCGATATCACCTCGCAGGCGCGAGAGGTTTTGCATGATTTCTTTCACGTTCTTTTGAACTTGCTGGCCTTTCAAGCCAACGAGAATTGCCTGCATGTAGGACCAAAAACTGTTGGGCGAAGCGGGAACGACATTTTTAGTGAGCGCGTAGTCGGATAAACTTTTGCCATCAATCTCCTTAATAATCATTTCGTAATAGACGTTTTCCGCGGCAACATACATGACGGCAAAGTCGCTCGTTCCTTCATCGGGCAAAATATATTTTTTGGCAATATCGTCAATGTGCTTTTTCACGTCGGAAACAAATTGTTTTTTGTGTTTTTGCTGTTCCTCTCCTTCGCTATGTTCCAAAATCCTTTTGAAATTTTCCAGCGGGAATTTCGAGTCAACCGGAATAATCAAATCGCGGAGTTTGATTACCGCGTCCACCTGCGCCCCATTCTTAAACCGATACTGTAATTGAAAATGGTCTTCGGGCAGATACTGCGCAAGGATATCGCCGAGCAGATACTCCCCTATCCCGCCCCGCAATTTAGGCGCGCGTAAAATATCGTGAAGCGAAGAAATATCCTTCCCCACTTCAAAAATGCGCTTGGTCGCTTCTTCAAGCTGGACCAGTTTCGTTTGCAATTCTTTCACGCTCCCGGACGTATCCTGATGCGATCGCTGCATAAAGCTCACATTTTCGCGCAACCGCTCTCCCACTTCTTTTCGCACCGAATCGAGCTGCTGATTCAAGTGCGTCAAAACCGAGTTGGTCAGCGTATCAAGACGCTGGTGCAGTTCATCGGGCCTCCGTCGCTGCGCAAACAAGACGTACAATATGACGCCGACCAATCCGATAAGAAGTGTAATTAAAATACTATTAAGTTCCATGGTTGTTAAGCGTGAGATTTTTGTTTTAGGATAATCTTTGTTCCCGCAGGTAATATATCGTTAAGATTGAGACGCTTATCACCGGCATAGAGTTCTTTTTCGCCTGCTCTTATATCTTCCAGCAAGTCAAATAACAAACGCCGATCGTAAGTAATGTTGTCGTGCAAGAATTGTTCGATGTGCAAATTCAGCAACACCTCGTTGAGTGTTATACCCGGAGGCAAAAGCATTTCTTTTAATACGGCAGGCAAAGTGCCATCTTCAAAATCTATGGTAATCGCATTTTCTCCGCCATAGACAAGCGGCTTGTCGTCTTCGTTATCATCTTGAACGCCTCTCTGCCGCTTAAGAAAATCCACCAGCATCTCCCGATGCCCGGTCACTATGCCGACACCTTGAGCGGCGTTATGCTCCTTCTCAAGGATCCGGCTCGCTTGAGGATTCTCGCTCACACACCCGGAAACAATTCCATACGGCGTGGCGTAAAAATGCGTATGCCCGTTAAGTGCTACTCCCAAAGGAATCACTTGATTAAGCAGTCTCTGATTCTTTGGATTCCTTGTTACCTTGGGAGGGTCAAACCAGCTGAAATGGTAAAGGAAACTCTCTTCGTCGCGAGGATGATTATGGCTGGAGCGTGTAATGGCTTGCTGATAGATGGCATACAGTTCCGGATAGATTTTTATGGAGCCGCTCATGCCGATTGCTCCCGTGAAAAAGCCATGCGCGTCCTCTTTTTGTTCTACTATCAGTTTGTCCTTTGCGTTCATAACTTCAAGCAACGAATTTCCGTAAAACGTAGTATTGATAATGGGGTGTTGGCCGAATTCCGCCGGGGGAAAGGCGTACGATTTAAAACCGATGGACCTTCTGCGAGCCGCGTAGAGACGGTTATAGGTTTGAATGGTAATCCATTGTTTTTCTTTGATCTTTTCAAGAACATCGTGTGCAGGGTCACCCTCGGAGATAAAATCCCTGCAGACCTTCTGGTAAATCCCGGCTTTGTATGCTTCTTCATCCTCTTCCTTTGCCGCTCTTTGCAGTTCTTTGTCATCGATCAAAGAATCAAGGGGACTGGTTCGCCTTGGCGGATAGCGAAATTTATAGGAGAAATCTTCATGAAATTTTTGTATCAGTGTCTTCTTCTCCTCTTCCAGCGATGTCAGGTCCATAAGATTCTCCGGAGAAAAAGCATAGCCGCTCATATCCACCAATTCATGTATGAACACTTGATTTGAATCATCAAAGAGCCGCTCTTGCAAATCGTTGTCATTCAGCAGCTTCACAATGCCTTTCCAATCCTCCAATTTAAAATTATAGGAGAAATTTTTCTCAATACTATCAACCAATGCTTTTGATTTAGGATTAAAAAGCTGTTCTCGCAAATCATCAGCCCGGCCAATTTCGATGAACGCGCGAAGTTCCGCATTCGTTAATACGGGCTTTGATCGTTGCTGCAAAAATGTGTCGAAAATTTCTTCTAGAAGTGAGGAAAAATCATTGATGCGCAATATCGTAAGATACGAATCCTTGAGCATTATGTCAAAATTTTCAATGTAGTTGACAAGCTTTTGCCCCTCCGAAAGGAGAAGATTTTGTTCATTTCTGTTACCATAGAGCTCATACAAATTTTTCCAGAAGGGTTGATATAATGCATGATGATAAGGAAATGTAAATCCCAGCTTTTCTCGCATCGCAAGGATCAATTCATCAAATTCGGGCCTGACGATCACATCCCACCATTCTTCGTTTGATGACATTGCATTCATAGCTTCTATAAACTGCGCTCCTGTTGTCATAGCGCCCCATTGAGATAAAAGCGAACTTGCGCTTATCAACTCTTTTGTCCGACCGTTCTCAAAATATTTTTCCAGGATTTGAATGTCTCGCTCATAAAATGTTGCCGTGCCGGAAAAAACTTGGATATTCCCCACAAAATCGCCAAAGTTTTTATCCGTAAGCAGGCGCTTGAATGCGGAAGATCCGAGTCGATCTTTTATGCCTTCTATTATTCTTTGGATCTCGTCGGGAGTCTGCGCGGAAGAAGTAAACAAATATTGGAAGCCGAGTACGCTTATATCTACATGATATCCTAAAAGAGCGACAAAATCTTCGCTGATTCCTGCCTTTTTCAACTCAAGAATATAAGCGAGTTGATAGGGGTTCTGATCAAATCGCGTATAGCTGAAACGCTTTGCCACATCTTGCGCCAGGGCAACAAGATTCTCGTCCGAAGCAATGGCAAGCATATGTTCCACGAACTCGCGATCCAGCGGTATGCCGGTCTTGAGAAGATGTTTCATTTCCCAAAGAATTTCAACATGTTCATCGCTCAAGAGAGGCGCTTCCCCATTCGCATGTTCGGCAAGGGCTTTGACTGACTGAACTTCGGGCGCGTTCGCTCCGAAATAATTTCCTTTCGTATGCATTTCCAATTCGTTGAACGCTTTTAAAGCATTCATTGCCCCCTCGGAAGATACGAAATCTTTTATACACTCAAGTTCATGGCTCAACCTTTCCCTATTTATGCTAAATCCCAAAAGCCGTAGACGTTCAATCGTTTCTATCGGATCGTTGGACTTTCCCAAGAGTTCTTCCATTTTCCTTACTTCTTTCCCCTGCAATTTAAAAGGTGCGTGCTTTCTCTTCATTACGGAGAAGAGTACATCTCCGTTTTCCGCTTGTGCCATCCTCCGCAGAACTTGTGTTTTGTCCTGTACCATGCTTCCTGTTTCAACTTCGTTCTTTTTTGCCCATGACGAACTCTCACATTGAATAAAATCATGTTCAAGGTAATGGAGCAAGGGGAGCAATTGATCGGGATGCTGTATGCCTTTTGTCCGAAGGAGCGTACTCTTCAATTTTGTTTTCGCCTTTCCTCGCAGTCCTTTTTCCAGTTCTTGGCTTATATCGGCAAGGTTAACAAAACGAATATGCTCCCTTCGCGGCGGGATTTGAAGGGTTTGTCTGTTCTTTTCAGCTTCCTGTTTTGCTGTTTCAATCTGTCTCTCTGCGCTGGTGAAAATCCTCTCAACATTTCCTTCATACCTTCTTCGTGCCGCTTCTCTTTGTGCTTCCATGGGGTCTCCTTCAAGAAGGGCAACTCCCCCATCTTCTCGCTCCCTCACGCTCTCGTAGCCTCTACCTTCGCGGATAATAGGATCATATTCCATAATTCAAAGTAAACGATATACGTTTATGGCTAAGGACGAAACGTGTCCGAAAATTCGTCAAACACGTATTTTATGAGAAGAAACAAAATAAGGGCGAAAAGGAGTCCCACTTCGACAAACCGGAAAGAATGGCGCAGGGAAACAAAGGATGCGCTGGAAACATAGCCAAGCGCGCCAACGCCTGCAATCCAGCCAACGCTCGCAGAGAAGTCATAGAGAAAGAAACGTTTGATGTCGGTCTGCAAAGAACCTATACGCATCAAAATGGGATGGTGAATGCCTGCGATGAATTTGGAAATAAAAATTGTGTGGAAAAGATGTCGTTCGATATGACCATCAAATGTTCTTACGGCAACATGAAACCACCGATGAAGCTTGCGCGGTGTTGCGCCCAGCTTCATCCCAAGCCAATACCAAAAAAGATCGCCGACAAGGACTCCGGAAAGGAGTACGGCAAATGCATCGCGCATATCAATGAGCCCCTGATGCACAAGAAAGCCGACGCTAAACAGCAAAAAATCGCCTTCAACGATCATCCCTATAAACATCAACCCGTAAGTGAGCGGCTTTGAGATGAAGAGATATTGCAAAAAAACCGAGTGCATAAAATGATACGTTTACCAGAGAAGATGTCTTTCAGACAATACCATTGTTTAGGCTCTACAACGTAACACCAAATTTTCGGAGTATTGCTACCACAAGGTCTAAGGGGATACCCGAAGAAAGATTATGCAAATTGCCTTCAATCCGCCGCGGAAACGTTGCGCTGAAATGATTGAAAGAATTATACCCCGCAGAGAGCGTTCGATAAAGCTCATCTTCATCCAGATACTTGGTAATATCCCTGTCAGACAACTCTCGAAAATCAATCGTTGTTTTTGCCATGGCGGCAATTGTTTCCATGGTATTGAGGCGCATGGTGTATATTCCGGTAAAAAATTCGTGCGTCTTTCCGGAAAGTTTCTTTAAGCGGGCAAAATTTTCTTCTCGCGTTTTCGGTTTCTCAAGGATGCCGCCTTCAAAGTATCCCACAGAATCAAACCCAAACACGACCGCATCAGGATATCGGGCCGCCACGGTCTCTGCTTTTGCCCGAGACAGGTAAGCAACCAATTTTTGAGGAGTTTCATGGGGGGCCAAAGACTCATCAACCTCGCTCGCTTCGTTAGTAAAAGGAATTTTTAAGTAGGCAAAGGCTTCAATGCGATAGGGAGAAGAAGTTGCCAATACGACTTTAGACATACTACTAGGTGATAAATATCTTGGAGAGATTTCCTTCTATGCAAACAGGTTGCATTCCCATAATTTCCTCGTACAGGTTGCTTTTTTTGGATGCTTCCCGATAAAGATAAATCCATTTCCGCAAATGAAATGCAACTGCCATTTCCATCAACACATTGCCGCCGATATACCCTTCCTGCTCATGCTTTGCTAAATTGAGAACCAGGATCGCGTCGCTCTTGACTATCTTTCTGAAGTGATGGTGCATCAAAAATGATTTGCGCTTATATGTTGCCGGATCATTGTACCATGTTTTGTATGAATCCACTTCAAAATTTCCCGTTCTCCTCATCTCCTTGGCAGTATAAGGAACCAAAACCCTGAACCCTGCCTTTTTAAGCTCTTTTTCTACCACTAAAAGTTCCTTATAAAAGGACGCGCTTGAACAAAGCGTAATTGTTTTTGATCTTTGATGCTTTGCATCTTGCGTTCCACGTTTCATGTTATACGTTTCACGAACTAATATCCCCTTTTCCAGTTACGCGCCCGCTCAATACTCCATGAAATCCAATACCTCCACGAAAGCGGTATATCTTTCGCATGCATAAGCCGCCATTCTTGGCCTCCGAAGCCCCGCTTGAAAAGAGAAAGGCCGTGCCAGGGGTGGTTTGCATCATCTTCTTCCACAACCCCCCAAAAATTGTACTTCAGTATACCATGCTTCTTTGCTTCCTTCATAATTTCCCATTGAAGCGTGTACGCCGCCGGAATTTTTGAATGAAGCGAAGCGCCGTGGTGGTAGTAGGCGGTGTCGCCATAAAAAACGATAATTGCTCCCGCGAGTATTTTGCCTTGATACTCGGCTAGGAATATTTCGGCGCTCTGTTTGTATCTTGTATTTTGTATCTTGTATTTTGTATTGAATGCTTCCATTTCTTTTTGCAGATACTCTTTGGAGAACGCGACAAATTGCTGGCGTTTCTCGGTTTCCTGGTAAAGAGCATAGAATTCCTCAAGCGTCCCTTTTCCCACTTCCACGCCTTCCCGCTCCCCTCGCCCCACCAAATTGCGCGTGGTCTTGCGCATACCTCCCAAAAGCTCCTGCTCGCTAGCCTGCCTTCGCAGCATTGGAAGCTGCGCTTCCAATTTGGAAATATCCAGCACCCACGACAATTCCGCATGCATATGCGATGGCGCGTCGCGAAATCCAAGCTTCTCAAACAATTCGTTATTCTCTTTTGTATCTTCCAAGATCGGGCTGATGCGTATAAAACTGCATCTTTCTTTCTTTGCTAATTCTTTTAAGGATTGAAATAAATTTTTAATTTTGAACTGTAACTTTTCACTTTGAACTTTGAACTTTGAACTTATAATGGGTCCCTGCGGCACAAACAAAAACCTCCCCCTCCGTGCGCTTATTTTTACCACCAGGCAAACCCCGACAAGCTCTTCCTCCTCGTACATCCCCAGCCGCCAAATTTTCTCCCCCATCGCTTTTTGAAACTCCCCCCAAGCCCACGACTGCAAAAACGTCTTCTCTCCGACGCCTTGCAAAAAATCTTCCCATATATTTTTATCTTTTATCTCAAAAATTCGCATATCTTAAAAACAGATAAGGGATTGAATGTCTAACGAAAGTAATTGAATAGTATCTGAAGTCCTGGGAGCAACGCAAGAATACCACCAAGAAGAGCAATACACCAAGTAAGCCATTCATTGCGTTGGAAGAAACTACGGACTGCGAACGTTGCTCGCTCTGTTGAAACTTTCCATTCGCTACCGTTAAAATAGACAAGCAAAAATTTTACTGAATACTCGCCTGGACGTAATTTTTCTTTAAGCTTCAAGCTGATCTCTACTGGGGCATACTTCAGTTTCATTTCAGTCAGTATCCTTGGTGGAAGACACTTTGGCAGGTCAATAAATATGGTAGGATCACTTTCTCCTTCGTATAACAGCCACCCCCAATGGAAGGTGGTTCCCCACCGCATCAACTTTCGCCTTTTTAGCTCCGAAAAAGGTCTTGCCGCTCCTTTCTTCTTTCTTTGTGCCAAAAATCGCTTCGCTTTCCGAGGGTTCGAAAAAATCAGAAGACGGATAAAACTTCATCGCCGGTTGACTAATTTCTCCATATCCAGAAAAGTAGACCTCGATGATTAGTTCACTTCCAGGGTTCATGAGAGTATCTGAAAGACGAACCGCGATTTCGTATTGCCCCGGCTTTTCTGCAAATTTTCCTTCTCGATGCTTTTGATTATTTCGCATGATTCGTTATTCTCCGTTCACAATTCTATTTGGCCATTTTGCTCATCAAGCATATACCGAATAATTTCTCCGCCGCAATGGTGTTTCATCAATCCCGTCAATTCATCAAGCGCGACCTTGAGATCTTCTTTTGTGACGGGCGCGATGGCTTCGATTACCAGAACGGCGTTTGCTGTTTGTTCGGTCAACTTCGTGCGCTCGGCTTCGCGCCAGTTCCATCTTCGGCAGATTGCGCCTTCGTCGTCTTTGTAGATCACTTCGCCTTCGTGCGGGGCGCGGGGTTCTTTATCGCCCAAGAGGAGAATCGCGGGTTCGTTCGCGCCGGCGAACGTGAGCGAAATATCGCCTTTTACCTTGTCCAAATCCTCGCCGCCGACCGGCAGCATGTGTTTGAGCGAAATCAAATTGTAACTATCAACGAGTGCGTTGATGTGGCGCACCTCTTTTCCTTCAAGCACCAGCCGATACAAATTTTCCACGGAGGAGCGATGCTCTTTGGGCTTTGCGCCAAAGACAACGTACGCCGCGCGCCAAGGCGCAATGCTTTTGTGCGCGCTCAATGTTTCAAGGGAAAAATTCTCTCGTATGCGTTTTTCTTCGCTGCGAATCCTCTCTTGAATATCCTCTGCAATGGCTGTATTTTTTACCCCCTGTGTAATGACAACGCCGAGCGTAACGCCTTGAAACTTCTCAAATATTCTTTTATCAACGATGAATTTCATACTGTTTCTGCTACCAGCATAGCACGCTACCTTGATTTACTCAAAGCGGTTTACTACGTCTGCGCTTATCTCAAAAAGATTATCAATAATTATATCTGCGTGCTGCAACTCCTCTTTGCGTCGTGTCGTTGTTATGCCGATACACTTCATACCCGCGCCTTTGGCGGAAGCTATGCCGCTTGGCGTATCTTCAATGACTGCGCACTCGCTTGGCAAGACGCCGAGTTTTTTCGCGGCCAAAAGATAGGGTTCGGGATCGGGCTTGCTATGCGTAACGTCTTTTGCGCTTACGACGACGCTGAAATGCTCTCGCATGCCAAGCGTTTTCAGAATGAACTCCACCTCTTCCGGATACGCCGCAGTCACGATCGCGAGCAGAAATGTGCTATCCTGCTTGCCTGCCATCGGAAGCCGGGTGAGCGATTCGATAAGCTCAACCACTCCCAAAACCGGATGGAGATCATTCTCAAGAAGATTAAAGTACAGCCGGCTCTTGCTTTGAAGCAGACCCTCGCGCGCCTGATCAGTTAACGAAAACTTCTCCTGAATTCGCCGTGCGCCATCCACATCGGTCCGGCCCAAACAGAATGCCGCGTGGTCGCGACGCGAAAGTCGGATGCCGATTTCAAGGCATGCCTGGCGAAACGCCTTTTCATGCAAAGGTTCATCGTCGATAATAACTCCGTTGAAATCAAAAATAATTGCCTTTATCATGCCCCTTTGATTTCAAGATATAAACCACGGGCGTCAGCCCGTGGATGAATTCCTTAAAGAACGTTCACCTTGAGGCGAACGCGAAACGAAGATACCATGGGCGTGAGCCCATGGAGGTTCATTATCATCACTTTTTGGCGGCCGCTCAAACGTGCAGATCATTATAGGTATCACATTCAAAAACCGCACTATAGGATGAGGTGATACCTACATAAGAACCTGCTGCGCAGAACCTTTCTGCTGGCGCAGCAGACATCTTCCTTGAGTGCGATTTCATAGTGTGATGTCTATATTTTGAGGAATTTTCTCTCATGAACATTTTTCAAAAATTTGACAATGATGGGAAATACTTGGTAAACTTTATTATATCCATGAACAGCGTTGATTATTAGCTAATCATTAAAAAACATATATGGCGGAAGGCCTTAGGAGAACAGAAACTTTCCCCGCAGGGCAACAAGAGAGTCAGGCGGAACCAATACGAATAGGTGATAGGGAATATCAACTGGGTGACAACGTGAAGGTGAAGATCACCCGAGACGCAGAGGGCAAACCTATAGGTATGTTTGACAACGCTGACCCGGAGGCGGGATGGACCTTTGCGGGTATTCGCGAGAATGGAACGCTGCGTTTACGAAGCCCGAAGGGGGAGAAAATAGCAATCACAAAGGAACGGTTCATAGAATGGCAAAAAGAAACTACTACCGGCGAGTCGCGAAAAGAAGTTGCCGAAAAACCCTATGAAACGCCGGCGGCCGCCCCGTTTTCGCAACGAGAATTACGCAAAATCGAACGCGACGAGCAGAGAGGACAAGCTGCGTAGCTCGTCCGATTCCATACCAGTTTATCAAGGTTTGTGTTTTTGGTAAAGATGTGCAAGAAAAACCTCTTCCGGTTACTGGGAAGAGGTTTTTGATTTGTATCCGCACCTTTGAAAACGTTGAGGTCAGTGGGTGAAGATGACAATGGGAGTATCCGGATACCCGCGTCCGTTGGGATAGCTGCCGAATTCAACAACAATGGTGGCTATTTTTACGTCTTGCGGCAAATCCTTGGTGGCAAAGGTAAGATCAAGCCCGCGTCTGACCCCGGGCGCAAGATCCCATCCGCTATACTGATAAAACTTTCCCGCATCCTGGGAAGGATCGCCGAGCGCCCGCACGGTTTCCAAAGCGTAGTGGCGTCCGGTTGTATCAACAAGATACGAATTGCCAAGGATAACATAAAGGTTTCGAAAATCGTTGCCGTTATTGAACGCGCGCACGCGGCAATTGACAAAAATTTCTTCAAGCTGACAAGAATCAAGAATAAAATCAAGATCGTCGTGACGAGAGGTTTGCGGGTAACGAAACTCCAATTTGCGCGTTAACGTTTCGGTCAGCGTATGTTCGGGAGGTGATTCTCCCCGCAAGACACGCTTTCCCTTTGCAAGCATTGCGCTAAGCGAGTCGGTCTTTTGAAGGGAAATCGCCCCGCTCGCTTCTATTTTCCCGGTTTCGCCATTCACGAGGCGCGCATCAATACTTATATGGTCGCCAAGGTCGGAAACCGTACCGGCAAGAAGCTGGCCGACATGCAACTGCGCCCGGGCATCCTTGGACTTTTCAACGTCCAGAAGATCTCCGGCTCCAAGATGCAGCGTTTCAAGGACGGGCGATATCTGCTCTTCGGTCCTTATAGATGCCGATGGGGTTTTTGCAAGAAGCGTGGCAAGCCGATCCATGGTGAATCGGGTGAAATCATTGCCAAACCCTTGCAAATCAGGAAATTCCATGACTACGGCCTGAAGCGGCCTTGAACTTGCCTGGGTAATCTGAAGTGCAAGATTCTGCAGGCCTTCGTTAAGTTCCTGGGGTACGCCTTGCGCGCCCACACCGTTCACAATGGCAAGTTGGCCCGAAGAAAGCGGGGCCTGGCCCCCGGAAGGCCCGGAACGCCAGGTTCCAACCCCATAGCCGAGCACCAGCAAGACGAGAGAAGCTCCCCCTATGGCAAACGCACGTTTTGTGGTTGTAGACATATTTATAGTTATATTAATTATTTCTACCTCCCCAACTCCACATTCAAGCCAGGGGGGTAGAAAGCAGGCGATCAGGCCTGCAAGAAACATATCAAAACCAAGAGTGAATACCACGCCGTTGAGGAACGCGACATTCACACTATTCGCAGAGATCTGCATTCTGACAGTTTCCTCTGCGAGAACAAAACCGAGGATCATCAGCAGCTTACGATGCCTCCGGACGAACGCTAAAACTCCATGCTTCCTGTCCTTTTCAGATGTTCAAGATAAGAATATCATATCACAAAATAAAAAACCTGTCAATAGGGACAGGGGGGGGGCACAAAGTGATTCATCGTGATTAAGTTGTGATCGTAAAACAACCTAATCACCACGTAATCACTACCTAATCACGCCGCGTCGGACGCGGCCAATCACTATCAACTAACCTCTTAAGAATTCACCGGAATGCTGAAATAGAACGTACTCCCCTTCCCCTCCGTGCTTGAGAATCCTATTTCTCCTTTGTGTTGTTCCACGATGTTCTTTGCAATGTATAAGCCAAGCCCCATGCCGCCGGAGTTCATTTCCATTGCGGTTTTTGCGCGGTGAAATTTTTGGAACATTGTATCTTTTTTGTTCTCGGGAATGCCAATTCCGTTGTCACGTATCTCAAAAAAGAACTTGCCGCCTTGCTCTCTCGTGGAAATTTTCACACTGCCTTCGGAAGGCGTATAGTGGAAAGCGTTGAAAATAAGATTGGAGAAAACGGCTTCCATCATTTCGGCGTCAACGCCGACCGGTTTATTTCCGAATTCAAAATCATACGCTACCTTTATCACCTTGCCCGCAAAATGGGCTTTTGCCTGGTTGGTAACGGTCCGGATGCTTTCTTCAAGGTTGCACGGTTCGATTTGATATTCCCGATAACCGCCTTCCGCGTGTACCAAGCGCAGTAATTCATCAATCAGGTGAACCATTTTGACCGTACTCTCGCGAATATTTTCCAGATCATCAAGCCGCTTTTGATCCGGCAAGCGCGACCATTCTTCAAGGAGCACATCGAGTCCCCATTTGATTTCGGTCACCGGAGTGCGAAGCTGATGCGACGCAATGCCCACAAAATCGGTTTTTGCTTCAAGGAGTTTTTGCAGGCGTACGTTCTGGTCGAACAACTCAAGGTTCTTTTCGATGAGAAGCCGCGAAGTGCTTTCCAGCCCCTTTTCCTTTTCCTTGATTACGCTTTTAAGGGTTTCCGCCTGTTTTCTCTTCAGAAAAAATAAGATACCAAAACAGAGGACAAGGAATATGAAGAAAACGAAGGAAAATTGATTACCCATGAATTTTTGCTACGTTCCTTCAAAGAACCGTTTAACCTCGTCAACGATTTCAAGCGGGCTCATGTGCGCCTTGATAAGGTACTTTGCTGCGCCCAGTGCCGCGCCGCGCTCCATTTCCGCTTTTTGGCCGAAGTTGGAAAGGATAATAACCGGAATGGAGGCGGTCGCCGGATTTCCTTTTACACATTCAAGGAAATGGAAACCGTCCATGCCGGGCAAAATAAGATCAAGCAGAACAAGGTCGGGCTTGCGTTCTTTCACGACATCAAGGCCTTCTTCGGCAGTGGTTGACTCCAGCACTTCGTAGCCGCCTGCCTCGCGGAGCTTACGCACCATGATGTCTCTCAAAAACGCATCGTCTTCGACGACGAGGACAACGAATAAACGAGCTTGTTTCTCTCGAAATGAAGAATTCATAAAAAGTTACTCGCCAAACACCGCAACCGAGATTGATTGTTCGTAAAAACCGGGATCGCAGGTGTTCACGTCAAGGGGCGCAACGGCAAGAGGAGCAATTTGTCCATAAGAATAAAAGCCAAACACATGGGCATCGCTTCCGGCCGCTTCTTTGATCGCTTCGATTTCTTCTTTGCTGCGTTCGCCGTAGAGAATTTTCCGCGCAATGCAATCGGAGAGAAATACCAAACGGGGTTTTATGCCCGGCACTTCTTCCACAAGACGCCGCACGGTTTCCCGCGCCGCCCAAAGGGCGCTGCTTTGCGTACCGATCATCAAGAAAATACGGCTTCCTTCTATAACCTCGGCTCCGCATACGATAGACCCGTCTTCCTGAATAGAGAGCGGCGCTCGAATCATAAATAAGCAAGCTTGTTTCTCCACTGCGTTCCGAAATTGATCCGTTCCTTTGGTTTCCATGCCCAGCGGATAACTGACTGCGGCAAGAGAAAGAGCTTTTTTGAAATCAGAAGCTCGCTCGCCGAAATAATCCTTATAAATGGAAAACGCGGGCTTGCCGTCAAGCTCATAGAGCGTTGTTCCTTTTGCTTTTGTTACCACGCGGGCATTGCCGATGGGCTGCCAGCCATGGTCTGAGCCAATGGCATAGCGGACTTTACCGCTTACCGCCAGTCCGACCGCCGCATCAGTCAACACTTCTCCGTTATAGTATTGATAGGTTTTCTTGAAATTCATATCATCCCCTGCCGCGCCGCCAACCAGAGGGAACCCATTTCCCATCAACTCAAGTACACCCCGCACGAGCTCGGTGCCATTTCCCGAAAGCGCATCAGAAAAAAGGAAAGCGAATTTCGCTTTTTCTCCTTCAATCCCGGAAACCGCCTTTGCAAATTCTTTTCCGGCCTCTCGGATACCCTGCGAAATATGTTCCACTTTCACCGGATGGAAAATCACCGTATCCGAAACAAGCGCAAGGATACCGAGCGCTTGTTCTATGGGGCCCTCATCCATAATCGCTCCCGCGGTGGTGCATCCGATAAGAGGAGCCTGGCTGACCTCGCGAATGCCCGCGAGCATTTTTTCATTATCAAAAACGGTCGAGCAAAGAACAATAAGCGCATCCGCTTTCCCCTGTCCGCCTTTTTCAATCGCCTGGCTCGCCGCTTCCCTGCCGGCGGAAAAAGAGTCCTGATGATTTTTGCTTGATCCGATGCCAACGTACATTGACATAAATGGGTTGTTAAAAAAAGTTAAAAGTTCACTTTGACGCTTTTTGCGTCAGTGCTGCGAAGGCAGGTTCTGAAAAGTTACTTATGAGCGAAGCGAATGTGCTGCGCAGGCAGGGTGTTGCGTTATCCGTCACTCCGTTCCGGATTCCTATATAAATAGATTTTCGGAGAAAATTTACACCTAAACTTTGCACTTTTCACTTTGAACTTTTAACTTTCCTCCGCATGATACCACGCCTTTATCAATTCCGCAAACGTACCCCGCCTACTCCCACTCCATGGTCGCGGGCGGTTTGTTGGTGATGTCGTAGACCACGCGGTTCACTTCTTTGATTTCGTTGGTGATGCGCGTGGAAATTTTTTCCAACACATCAAAAGGGATCTTGGAAAAGTTTGCAGTCATGGCATCGCGCGATTCGACGATACGAAGTACCAGAGGATATTTATAGCTTCGCTCATCCCCCTGGATGCCCACGCTTTTTATGGAAAGCAGGACGGCAAAACTCATCCAGATGGTTTTCCAATGCACCGTGGGCTTTAATTCTTCTTCAATGATGCGGTGCGCCTTGCGCAAAATTTCCGCTTTCCGGGGTGTTACCGCGCCGATAATTCGTATCGCAAGGCCCGGACCCGGAAATACCTGGCGATAGAGGAGCTCGCGAGGCAAACCGATTTCTTTGCCAATGTTGCGAACCTCGTCTTTGTAAAGATCGCGCAAGGGTTCGTAGAGGTTGATTTTCAGATTTTTCGGCAGACCTCCCACATTATGGTGCGACTTGATGGTTGAAGAATGTTTGGTAATGCCGCTTTCAATCCGATCCGAGTAAATCGTTCCCTGGATGAGAAACGCCGCGCCGGCGCGTTTTGCCTCCTTATAAAAAACGTCAACAAATACTTTCCCGATAATCTTGCGCTTGCGTTCGGGCGAGCTTACGCCGCGGAGAGCGTGAAAAAACAATTTTTGCGCATTCACTACCCGCAAGGTAAGACCCGATGCGCGAAACATCTGCCGTATCTCTATGGTTTCCCCGGCTCGCATAAGTCCGGTATCCACATAAACGGCAGTGAGGCGCTTGCCTATTGCCTTGCTTACCAATAGTGCGGCAACCGAGGAATCAACGCCGCCGGAGAGGCCAATAATCGCGCGTTCATTTCCGATTGTTTTTTTGCTTTCGTCGATAATCGTTTCGACAAGGGATCGGGTGGAATAAGAAGGCGAGCATTTGCATATCGCGAGAGCAAAATTTTTCAGCATTTCGCTCCCTTGCTCGGTGTGGCTCACTTCGGGGTGGAACTGAACGCCAAAAAGCTTGCGTTCATCGGCCGCAAACGCGGCAACTCTTGAGTGCAGGGTCTTTGCGGTTAGGGAAAATCCCGACGGAACGCTTTCAACAATATCCCGATGATTCATCCACACATGGAGGGACGGCGCAACGTCAGCAAAAATTCCCGTGCGCAGGGTAACCTCCATATCCATGAGACCGTACTCCCCTGATTTTCCCGAAAGCACATTGCCGCCAAGCACGTGCGCAATAAGCTGGTGCCCGTAACAAATCCCGAGAACCGGAATGCCAAGCTCAAGAATACGCTTATCAAACGCCGGCGCATTTTCCTCATACACGGAACGCGCCCCGCCGGAAAGAATAATCCCCTTGATATTCTTGTCCTGCGAAAGGGTCTCTGCGGAACTGTCCGAAGGCGCCACTTCCGCCATCACGCCCGCATCGCGTATCCGTCGCGCAATGAGATGACAATATTGGCCGCCGAAATCCAAAATAACGATTTTGTCCATAGAGAGAGGGGGTTTTTAGTTTTTAGTTTTTAGTTTTTAGTTTTTAGTTTTTAGTTTTTAGTTTTTAGTTGGAAAACTTTTTGGGGTGTCGGAGAATCTGTCCCCGACATCCAAGGAGGAGATCGTTAGGCGACCTTTTCCAATACGGCTCCGATTTTGACAAGAAAGCGATACGCACCTTCGATCGCGTCGTCCAGCTCATCTCTCGGAGTTTCACCGGAAACGTAGTCGAGAAAAGCTTCCACCCCCTGCGCATTCGCCGCATCCAGACGAACGAACTCTCCGTCAAGCTTTCCTTCCGGGAGAATGGTAAAGAGAACTTTCCGGGCCAGTTCTTTTGAAATCCCCCTTGCCGCAGCTATGAAATCGACGATGTCGCCCTCTTTGCGGCAATTGAAACACAAAAAATGGTTTTCCACTATCACAACCTCGATATCGCCTGCGAGGCAAAAGGGGCATCGCCCTTTCCCCAAAAGTTTATCTGTTCCTTCCTGCTCCCTCCACTCATACAGATGGTAAGTGCGGAATTCCTGCAAGACCAAAATGAAAGCCGCACGGTCTCTCACCTGATTGATGTCAATAAACCATCTCCCACTTTCCACGGTCCGGCCTCCTTTATCAGATGTTGATAAAACCGACTTGGACTTGGTTGAATCTTATACAATCTCTATCAAAATTTCAATAGACGTGGAATTTTTAAAACGCTTTTAACATCAGCTGCGATTCTCCGTTGAGGCATTGTTCTGCCTCGAACTTTCCGCCTATCAGCATCTGTTCTGCCGCAGGAGGAATCGTATTGAAATTACTGTAATCTCCCTGTATTCCGAGGAACACGCCCGCGGGCACGGTGCATCCGTAGCGGGAAGCGCCTGCCGGCCAATAATTGTAATCGTATTTCCCTCCCCATGGAGTGAACTTGGGCCAGTAGGTAATGTAGGGGCCCGACCAGTTGCTATAATCGGTGGGGCACCCCGGGCATGAAGCAAGTTGCTGACCCGTGTCAGGATTATAGATAAACGGTTGAGCAAGCCCCGGATCCCATCCCCGTCCAACATCCGGCGGATAAAATCCCATGTCGAGAGCATACCGTTCAATCGCTGTTTTCATCTGGTCTGCGGTGGCAAGCGCCTGTGCAACGCGGGCTTTTTGGAGGGGCGTTTGCCCGATCGAAACAAACAAAATCCCGGCCAATATACTGATAAGCGCAACCGTTATGAGTAATTCAAGCAGGGTGAATGCACGTAGTTTTTTCATCATCCCGAATTAGATAGCTCCACGATTGGATGCCCGGAGGAAAGAAGAAAATTATTCTAATTTGGAGCGAAACGAGAAACAAGGTTCTCTTATTTTCAACTGATCTGCATACGAACGAAGTGGGTATGCTGCGAAGACAGGCTCTCTAACGAAATCGCAATGACCAAGACCCAAATCCGAAGTTTTTCAAGAAAATTTCTGGTCATTGGGATTTCGGGTTTGGTTGGTCATTGGGACATTGGGATTTGAGTAGGTCAATTAGATCAATTAGAAATTAGATCAATTGAAGTATATTCTTTCAAAGCGCAGTTCTCAAAAACTCCACGACTCTATGCGCATCACGCTCCGACATACTCGGATTCGTGGGAAGATTAAATGTTTCCCTCGCAAGGCCTTCTGCGACAGGACAACTTCCTTCTTGATAGTGCATTGCTTTGAGTTGCGTATCATCGGGCGCTATGGCATTGGTGTACCAATCCCCGAGAAGGATGCCGCGATTGCGGGCCGCGCGGATAATTTCGTGGGCGCGGGGATGGCGAACCGGATAACGCAAGTAGATGTGACCGTCTTGAAGAGTTTTAAGTTTTAAGTTTTTAGTTTTTAGTGAACACAATTCGTCATAATATAATTGTGCGAGGGCGCGGCGGTGGGCATTAAATTCGTCGAGGCGTTTGAATTGCGTGAGGGCAAGATAAGCAAGCGCATTGGGAAGACGGGAAGGAAAATACGAAGGGCGCAGCCCTTGCTTCTCTTTCCAATGCACCGCTTTTGAAAGATAGTGCGTTACTTGAGCGGCTTGGAGACAAAATTTCCCCGCGCCGTAGTTGGAAAAAGGGAAATTGTACCAGCGCAAAAATACGTCCATTGAAAGCGGATGGCGCAGTTGCTGCCGTATCCATTGATTATCGGGATACTGAAGCGCTTCATAACGCTCCTTCACCTCTCCGAGCAAATTGGCATTGTTGATCAAAAGCATGCCTCCGTACACCGAAGAAATGACTTTATCCCTTCCAAAACTGAAAAACGCCATATCCCCCATCGTCCCCGCCTTCTTTCCCCTTGTGCCACATGCTACATGCTTTGCGCTACATGGATACGAGCGTAGCGAGGGTGCTGCGGAGGCAGGGTAGGTGGCTCCCAGCGCATGCGCGCAATCTTCGATGACAAAAAGCTTATGGCGTTTTGCAACGGACAAAATCTCGTCCATATCGGTCGCGAGGCCAAACGTATGCTGAATAATAATCGCTTTTGCGCGGCGCGTTATCTTTCGCTCCAAGTCGGCGACATCCATGGTGAACGTATGTTCATTAACGTCAACATATATCGGCATGGCGCCGGCCCAGAGAACCGGGTTGGGAACGGCGTTGCAGGTGAAGGACTGCAAAAGGACCTCGTCTCCCTCGCCAATCCCAAGCGATGCCAGTGCTCCAAGCAATGCCGATCGTCCCGAGTTAAAACTGAAAACCCGGTCCTTGCTTACTCCATGGTAACGCGAAAAAGCATCGGCAAGAGACGCGAGGTGTTCCCCTTCCCGCCATTCATGCAAGCGGCCCAGCATGTGCCGCGCCGCGACAAGGTCAATGGGAAATACGTTAGGGGAGAGGGAGATGGAGATTATTTTTGGCATAACGTTATCTATGATAAGAATTTTCAATTTCCAATTTTGCAATTTCCAACTCTGCCTGCGCAGCACTGAAAGCTTCGCTTTCAAAGGAATTTTCAATGAGTCAATGCTTCAATTTCGGCAAAAGGAGAAACAATCTCGACTTTTTGCTTACAAACGTTTGAATGTTTGAAAATTGTAACATTGTAAATTCAATGAAAATTGGAAATTGCAAAATTGGAAATTAAGTCAACGGGTTAATCGGCGTACAACTTCCTGCGGAATGCGGCCTTCCAGCAAAATGACATCGTTGCTCTTCAAACGATTTCTGTCAATTTCTTCCAGAATTTTTTTCGCGTCTGTCACAAAAACCGTTTTCCTGCTCTTCAGCTCTTTTTCATGCCGCCTGTCCGTAACAATAATCTGGTCAGCCACGCGTGCCAATGCCTCACCCAGATTCCGATGCGCGGACAAGGCGTTCTTGCCAAGCTCAATAAGCGACGTGAGGATAACAATCTTTTTCCCTTGGGCAAGTGAAAGCACGTGGAGCGCAGCCATCACTCCCTCGTACGAAGCATTATACGTATCATCAATGACCAGCGAACCATTGGGCCCGGTTTTCGGTTCAAGGGTGCGGGGAAACGCCTTGAGCGAACTCATCGCAGAGGCAATGTCGCCAACGTTCATCCCCAGACAAAGCGCGCAAGCGGTTGCCGCAAGAAGGTTGGAAATACTGTGGCGCCCCAAAAGATTTACGTGCATCGTCTCCTTTGCCTCTCTCATGCCGGGCAGAGCTGCATGAACCGTAAAACCCAACCCCCGAAGCGTTTCATTCACATCGGAAGCATGAACATGGGCATCTTTGTCGTGAAGCGAGTATGTTATGAGTTTTAAGTTTTGATTTGTAACTTTGAACTTTGAACTTTGAACTTTGAACTTAACAAGCGGGCTGTCGGCATTCACTATCAGAGTGCCGCCTTCCGGAAGCGCCGCGGCAAGCTCGAATTTTGTTTCCACAATGGCCTGCTGGCTCCCGAAAAGGGCAAGGTGCTGGGAGCCGATTCCGGTAAGAATGCCGACGGTGGGCTTTACCACCGAAGAAATTTCCGCAATATCACCTTTTCGATACGCCGCCATCTCCGCGACAAATACCTCCGTATTCGCGGGCATCGCAAGAATCGCGCGCGAAGCCCCCACCTCGGTGTTTTGATGCTTGAGCGTTGTTTTCAGATGGAATCGATGCGCGAGTATCGCGGCAAGAAACTCTTTTGTTGACGTCTTCCCGAAACTTCCGGTAATACCCACCGCAACGAGGCGGGACAATGCTTTGCGTTTTTTTTGCGCTTTCCATACGAGCTGTCTTTTTGCAAGAAACGTAAGCGGCTTTTCCACCATCACCCAAAACGAAATAACGCAAAGCATCATGCAATCAATTACGAGCAACACCTGTAGGGGAGACAACGGGCCGGCGAGAAGCAAAAGAAATAATGCGCCCCCGCTCGCAAGTGAAAGGAGCAAAAGAGAAAAGGTTTTTGCCGTAACCACGGGAATTGTTGCCTCCTGGCGAACAATACTTTTGGCCCAAAGCAACACTTCTCCCATGTAGAGGAGCAGAAAAAGGACCCCCGTGACCTTCAGGGGCAGAATAAATGAAGCGGCAAAGAGACAACACGCAAAAATCAACGGCCGCGTAAGCACGGACGCATATCCCTTCGGCTCCCTGAACAACGCGAAAAAGCGATCGAACCGATACTCCTTTATCTGCCAAAGATAAAGGTAATAAAGCGTTTTTGAGACGAGTGCGAGGAACCAGAAGATGGAGAGAAGCCAGGGGATACTCATATTTTTAACAAAATCCCAATGTCCAATGACCAACCAAGCCCCAATAGGTTCAATGCCCAAACGAATCCATTGGGGCTTAGAATTTGAGATTTGAATGGTCATTGGGATTTGGTCATTGGAATTTCATTAGAGCAATTAGATCAATTAGAAATTAAAAAATTCGTTGTTACCTTAAAAACTTCCTTATCAACATCGCCGTTTCTTTCGGGTATTTTTTCGGAAGATAGTGATTTGCTCCTTTGATGACTTCGAGGCGGGATTTTTTGATTCGTCTCTGCATGAGATGCGCGTCCGTGAGGGGAACATAGTCGTCCTTTTCTCCCCAAATAATCAAGGTTGGCGTCGTAACGAGCGAAAGCGTTGGAGTCAGGTCTTCCTCAATTACCAGTTTCATTGTTTCTCTCATCATGGTACTTGCCTGATAATAATCGTTCCGCCGTATCATCTTGTAAAAAAGCCAGCGTGCCGGGTCGCTCACGTTTTTCAAGGGTACGAAAGAAAAAAAACGTTTCCCGATACGCGCAAGAAAATTGGCCGCCTTTTCTTCCGGTGATTTTTCGTGTTTTATTCCCGCGGCGGCAAGGAGAAGGAGATGACTGACAAGGTTCGGGTATGCTGCCGCAAATCGAAGAGCAACTCTCCCGCCAAACGAATGACCGCAAAGAACAACCTTCGAGAGCGCCAAATGATGAATAAACTCAAAGAGAAAGGCGACGTATGCATCCAAGCGCCACGCTTCAAGCGGCGCATCGGTCTGGCCAAAGCCGGGCAAGTCAAGCGCAATGACACGATAATCGCGCGCAAGAAGAGAAGCCACTTCGTGGAAACTTTCCGCGGACCCTCCCCAACCATGTAGGCAAATAATAGCCCTTCCTCTGCCAAGCGCGCGATAATGCGTAACAAGCCCTTGAACCTTGGTCAATGCCATATACCAAGTATAGTACCACCAAAACGCATGAGAGACAACAGTTATGCCGTAAGGAGGAACCAAAAATTTGACCTTACGCGAAAAAGTATTATACTAAAAAAGACCATACGGGCACTGGCACCCGTATGTTTGTTTCCCTCGGATCGGGTCTCTTCTACGCCATGGGAGGCCCGATCCAGCAGTATTCCTTGCGAGTGCAAGGAATACCTAGAAAAACCTCTTGATCAAGTGATCAAGAGCTGTTTTTTTTATCTCAATTTTACTTGACCTTACGACCGAGGATGGTTATCATAGAAGCAACCGCTATTTCAAAGATGCGGCCGGGGCTTTCCGCATGTGCCTCTCTTAAGCGGAGCGATCGGGTCTCTTCACCCCATACCGAGAGACCCGATCCGAATATACCTTGCGAAGCGCAGGGTATTCCCACTAACGCCTTTGGTTCAGAACCAAAGGTCGTTTTTTATTTCGGCAACCCCTTGACTCAAGGCAATGAAGCGATATACAATAAGGTTAATTGTTGCAGGGGGCCACCTGCAACAAAAAAAGAGCGAGCTTGCTCACCCGCCCGCCTGTTGCATCTACCTACTAGGGGTAGATGTCCGGGTGTAGGTCCGGTGAACGCGCGGGAGTGCGCCCGTTCATTGAGGCAAGCTCGACTTAAAAGATACTTTGCAAGTGCAAAGTATCTCATACCCCTCGTCGAGTTCGATTGAGGGTGTTTTTTTGGTTGAACCAACCGATCTCGCTTGACACAGGTCGGCATTTGCCCAACAATGCTTTCAAGGGTTCCGTAAAACGGAACTATAAAATACAAAGGGGGCTCCTCAACTTTCTCTTGCACTCCTTAATCTTCCTCATGCAAGAGTATACTCCTCTGGTTGAGGAACAACCGAAAAGGACGCACTCACGGGCGTCCTCCCTTTGGCAAGTCCCCATGCCCGCGCTGCGTGGGGACCTTTTCTGATCCGATGAAAATCCGATTTCCCCTGACAATATTCATAGCCTCGGTCAAAGGGACCTTGGCTATAGCTTCCTGATGGGGGCGATACATACGCGGGGATCCTTGCGCAACGTGAGGATCCTTGATTTTTTTTCAAAGCCCTTTGCGCTTGTCAGATCCCCAAAATGGTGCGGACGTTTTGATGGATTGTTTCCTGCGTTAAGATCTTGCCGTCTTGAACGCATTCCACGCGGATCCAATGGGGAAAATAATCAATCGCTTCCAAAAATGCCTCATAGGAACGCTTTTGATGCGCAGCGCTTTTTTCCGCCTTGTCGCGCGATCGCGTGGTTCTTGACCGCACAAGGCGTTTTGACACGGCCGGTTTCACATCAAAGAAAAGGACAATGTCTTCTTTCACGATCCCAAGTTCTTCATACCCCGCTTTTTCAAGCCACTCGCGCAAGACTTGATGCTTTTCGACTGGCAGCTTTCCTACTTGATGACCGAAATTTGACGTGAAATAACGGTTGGAAACGACCATATACCCTTTTACAAGCCACTCCTTAATCGCGGGCGCCATAAGCGCCTGGTCAATCATATAAGGCAGTGTCCCCAAATAAGGACTTATTCTATCAAGCGCCCCAAACTCCCCCTCAAGCATGCGCTTAACAAGTCCCCCAAAGAGCGAATCCTGATAACGCGGAAAATCAAGGGTTTTCACCGAGTACCCTTGTTCCTCAAGGGCTTGCTGAAGCAGAACAAACTGCGTTGACTTCCCTGCCCCGTCAATTCCCTCAAGCACGATGAATTTGCCTTTTTGTCGCATAGACCAATGGTAATAAAAAAACGTAACTTTGGCAACCGAAAAACAAACTCTCCCTCAACGCACCGCCGAGGGAGAGCACAAACGGCGTATTAAATTCTACCCCTCCTTGTCAGCCCATCTTGACAAAAGATACAGACCCATGCCAAGGAGTGCGTTGTAGGTCAAGAAAACCACGTGGAATAGGAAAGACGCTTTCCAGTAAATGGCCCCTGACTCAAACGCCCCTACTACTTACTTAGCTTAGTATTGCTGGTTGATACTTAAACTTCACCCTTGCGTCTTTTGTTGTAAACGCCCATTTGATCATGGCGCGCTGCCGATTTCTTCCCTTCTGCCAGATACGCGCA
>Ga0105164_10000475_pt1 | contig 28402 bp, 27 predicted proteins | sample VDWuncwatermetaG_FD_89674 | JGI IMG/M metagenome (GOLD analysis project Ga0105164, IMG submission 89674) | Wastewater microbial communities from Netherlands to study Microbial Dark Matter (Phase II) - VDW unchlorinated drinking water | ecosystem: Environmental > Aquatic > Freshwater > Drinking...
AGTTTTGCCCGTGTCCTTCGCTTCAAACCAAATTTCTTTGCTCTGAATATCAATCAGCCCCTTGGTGTAACCCTTCAGCCCCAAGGCTTTGATGTATGCGTCTTTAACGTCTTCTTCGCTTTTAGCAGCTTGCAGTTGGGTGTAAAGAGACATGCTATCCAATCAGAAAATGGCTACAAAAAAAGCCGCAGGATATTTTCTGCGGCTTGATGTTTGCGTGCTTGGTGTTAGTGATATTTGCGACTTAACTCATGCACCGCATTGACCATTGCGCCGACGTGTTCTGGATTGGTGTGTTGCGAGATACCGTGACCCAAGTTAAACACATGACCACTGCCGAAACCGTAGCTGCTTAATACTTTTTCGACTTCATGTTCAATCGCGTTCGGCGCGGCGAACAATACGGCAGGATCAAGGTTGCCTTGCAGCGCGACTTTGTGCCCGACCTTTTGCCGTGCCACGCCAATGTCCATCGTCCAGTCCAAACCAATCGCATCGCAACCAGTGTTGGCAATGCCGTCAATCCACAAGCCGCCGCCTTTGGTGAACACGATGTTGGGGATGCGCACGCCGTCTTTTTCTTTAATCAGCCCCGCGATGATGCGGTTGGTGTAAGCCAGCGAAAATTCGTGGAATGCGGCATGAGATAACACGCCGCCCCATGAGTCGAAAATCATCACGGCTTGCGCGCCCGCTTCGATTTGCGCATTCAGGTAGGCAATCACGGCTTGAGTGGTGACCTCCAGAATGTGGTGCATCAGCTTGGGGTCGTTGTACATCAAAGTTTTGACCTTGGCGTAATCGTCGCTGCTGCCGCCTTCGACCATGTAGCACGATAGCGTGAACGGGCTGCCGGAAAATCCGATCAGCGGAATGCGTCCATCCAAAGATTTGCGAATTTGGCTCACCGCGTCGGTGACATAGCGCAGATCTTTATCTACGTCAGGTACGCGCAACGCCATGATTTCCGCTTCCGTGCGCAACGGGCGTTCAAACTTAGGGCCTTCGCCATCAGAAAAATACAGCCCCAAGCCCATCGCATCGGGCACGGTCAAAATATCAGAGAACAAAATCGCCGCATCCAATGGGAAACGATCAACTGGCTGCAAGGTAACTTCGGTGGCGAAATCGGGGTTTTTGCACAAGCCCAAGAAGCTGCCCGCACGTTGCCGGGTGGCGCGATATTCAGGCAAAAAACGACCTGCTTGGCGCATCATCCACAGCGGGGTGTATTCGGTGGGTTGGCGCAACAGAGCACGCAAAAAGGTGTCGTTTTTAAGTTTGAAGTTCATTATATTTTCCGAGTTAAATTAACGTGGCAGCAGCGAGCTGCCCATCAAAAATTCATCCACTGCACGGGCGCATTGGCGACCTTCGCGAATAGCCCAGACAATCAATGATTGACCGCGACGCATGTCGCCCGCCGCGAATACTTTAGGATGGCTGGTGTAGTACGCGCGCGCGCCTTCTGTGCTGGCTTTGATGTTGCCGCGCGCATCTTTTTCGATGCTAAATGCGTCCAAGATTTTTTGCACGGGTGAGACAAAACCCATCGCGAATAACACCAAGTCAGCTTTGATTTCAAACTCGCTGCCCGCCACTTCAACCATCTTGCCGTCTTTGAATTCGACGCGCACACACAACAGTTTTTCTACCTTACCGTTGCTGCCCAAAAACGCTTTAGTCGAAACTGACCAATCACGATTCGCACCTTCTTCATGCGAACTTGAAGTGCGCATTTTCAGCGGCCAGTTTGGCCACACCAGCGACTTATTTTCTTTTTCGGGAGGACGTGGCATCACTTCGAACTGCGTCACCGATGCCGCACCATGACGATTAGACGTGCCTACACAATCGGAGCCGGTATCGCCGCCGCCAATCACCACCACATGCTTGCCTGTCGCTTTGATTTGCTCAGGTACAACATCGCCCGCGTTGACGCGATTTTGTTGCGGCAAAAAATTCATGGCAGGATAAATGCCACTCAATTCGCGACCTGTCACAGGCAAATCGCGTGGTGTTTCTGCGCCGCCCGCCAAAATCACCGCATCAAAATCGGCTTGCAGTGCGCTAGGCGAAATCGTTTTAGTCGCCATATTGTTCACGCCGATGTCGCTATCCGTGCCAATAAACACCGAGGTTACGAAGGTCACGCCTTCCGCTTCCATTTGCGCGACGCGGCGGTCGATATGGAATTTTTCCATTTTGAAATCAGGAATGCCGTAGCGCATCAAGCCGCCGATGCGGCTATTTTTTTCAAACACCGTCACGTCATGCCCTGCGCGCGCCAGTTGCTGCGCTGCTGCTAGCCCCGCTGGACCTGAGCCTACAATCGCGATTTTTTTACCGCTTTTTTGCGCCGCAACATGAGGTACAACCCAACCGTTTTCCCAGCCTTTATCAATAATCGCGTGTTCTATTGACTTGATGCCGACCGCGTCGTTATTGATGTTGAGCGTGCACGCCGCTTCGCAGGGTGCGGGGCACAGACGACCTGTGAATTCAGGAAAGTTGTTGGTGGAGTGCAAGACATTCAAGGCATTTTGCCAATCGCCGCGATACACCAAATCATTCCAATCAGGAATGATGTTGTTAATCGGGCAACCGCTGGTGCAAAACGGAATACCGCAATCCATACAGCGCGCGCCTTGTGTTTTGGCTTGCTCGTCGGACAGATGCAGCACGAACTCTTGATAATTTTTAACGCGTTCAGCGACGGGCAAATTGGCTTCTGCCTGACGCTCAAACTCCATGAAACCTGTGGGCTTACCCATTATGCAGCCTCCAATTGTTTAGCTTGTGTTGCGGCCATTTCTTGCAAAGCACGACGATATTCAGTCGGCATCACTTTGATAAATTTAGGCAAGAACACCGACCAGTTATCCAAAATTTGCTTAGCGCGGGCACTGCCTGTATAGCGCAAATGCTTTTCGATTTTGCCGCGCAATACCGCTGCGTCGGCGCGATTCAAGTGATTGAAATGCACGCGACCGTGTGATTCGACTTCGCCTGTTTCGCTCGCTGCCGCTTCTTCTGGTACGGCTTCGAGCGCGACCATCGCTAAGTTGCAACGCTGTTCAAACTGACCGTCTTCATCTAATACGAACGCCACGCCGCCTGACATTCCCGCTGCAAAGTTGCGCCCGGTTTGTCCTAACACCACGACTAAGCCGCCTGTCATGTATTCGCAACCGTGGTCGCCCAAACCTTCGACGACCGCAGTCGCGCCTGAATTACGCACCGCGAAACGCTCGCCGACCACGCCGTTGAAATAGCATTCGCCGCTGGTTGCGCCGTACATCAGCGTGTTGCCCGCGATGATGTTTTCATGCGAAATGAGTTTCGAGTCGGCAGGCGGCATGATGGCGATACGCCCGCCGCACAAGCCTTTAGCGACGTAGTCATTGCCTTCGCCGCGCAAGTTAAAGGAAATCCCTTTCGCTAAAAACGCGCCAAAACTTTGTCCCGCTGTACCCGTCAAATTCACTTGGATAGTGTCTTCCGCCAAGCCCGCTTGACCGTAACGCTTCGCCACTTCGTGCGACAACATGGTGCCGACGGTGCGGTTCACGTTGGTAATCGCACTGGTAATCACGACAGGTTTTTTATCGTTCAAGGCAGCTTGCGCTTGCGCAATCAAACTGTTGTCCAAAGCCTTTTCCAACTCGTGATCTTGTCCGCTGTTATGACGACGCGACACACTGGCTGGCATGGCGGGTTGATGGAACACTTTGGAGAAATCCAAGCCTTGCGATTTCCAATGCGCGATGCCATTTTTCACATCCAACAAATCGCTGCGACCAATCAAATCATCAAATTTACGCACACCCATTTGCGCCATCAATTCGCGCACTTCTTCGGCTACGAAGAAGAAGTAATTGACCACGTGTTCAGGTTGACCAGTGAATTTTTTACGCAGCTCAGGATCTTGTGTAGCAACGCCGACGGGGCAGGTGTTGAGGTGACACTTACGCATCATGATGCAGCCTTGCACCACCAACGGCGCGGTAGCAAAACCGAACTCGTCCGCACCTAGCAATGCACCGATGAGCACGTCGCGACCTGTTTTTAACTGGCCATCCACTTGCAGTGCGATACGTCCACGCAACTGGTTCAACACCAGTGTTTGCTGCGCCTCCGCCAAGCCTAATTCCCACGGTGTACCCGCGTGCTTAATGGACGACACGGGCGATGCGCCCGTACCACCATCAAAACCCGACACCACAATGTGGTCAGCCTTGGCTTTAGACACGCCCGCCGCCACCGTACCCACACCCACTTCGGACACCAGCTTCACCGAAATCGACGCGCTCGGATTGGAGTTCTTCAAGTCGTGAATCAACTGCGCCAAATCTTCAATCGAATAAATATCGTGATGTGGAGGAGGCGAAATCAAGCCCACGCCGGGGACAGAGAAGCGCAGTTTGGCGATGTACTCGGACACTTTGCCGCCAGGTAATTGACCGCCTTCACCAGGCTTCGCGCCTTGCGCCATTTTGATTTGAATCTGATCAGCACTCGCCAAGTATTCGGCAGTCACACCGAAACGTCCTGATGCGACTTGTTTGATGCGTGAGCGCAACGAATCACCGGGCAACATCTGACGGTCGGCTTCGATACGGCTCTTGCCGATAATGTCGGACAACATCTCGCCGCCCTTGAAGGCTTTGAATCGTGCCGCATCTTCGCCGCCCTCACCGGTGTTCGACTTGCCGCCGATACGGTTCATGGCGATGGCCAGCGTGGTGTGCGCTTCGGTGGAAATTGAACCCAGCGACATCGCGCCAGTGACGAAGCGTTTGACGATGTCTTTAGCGGAATCGACTTCAGCCAATGGCACGGCTGCGCCGACCGATTTAATTTCAAACAAGCCACGCAAGGTCTTCAGCTTGGTGCTCTGATCGTTGATGAGCTTGGCATATTCCTTGTAGGTCGCGGCATTGTTGGTGCGTGTCGCATTCTGCAATTTGGCAATGGAGTCGGGTGTCCACATATGTTCTTCGCCACGCACGCGGTATGCGTATTCGCCGCCCGCTTCCAACATGCTCGCCAACACAGGGTCGTTACCGAAGGCGTTGCGATGCGTGCGCGCAGTTTCTTCAGCGACTTCGCTCAAGCCGATGCCTTCAATTTGCGTTGCGGTGCCGCTAAAAAATTCCGCAACAAAACTCGCGTTCAAGCCAATCGCTTCAAAAATTTGTGCGCCGCAATACGATTGATAAGTCGAAATACCCATCTTAGACATGACTTTCATCAAGCCTTTGTTGATGGCTTTGATAAAGCGTTTTTTAGCTTCTTTGGCATCCACGTTGACGGGTAACTTCATCGACATAATTGTCTCGTAAGCCAACCACGGACACACCGCTTCCGCGCCGTAGCCTGCCAGCAAAGCGAAGTGATGCACCTCGCGTGCCGAACCTGTATCCACCACCAAGCCTGTACTGGTGCGCAAACCTGCGCGCACTAAATGCAAATGAACTTTTGAAGTCGCCACCAAAGCAGGAATGGCAATACGCGCCGCTGACATGGCACGATCCGACAAAATCAATACATTGTAACCATCCGCCACCGCTTTATCGGCGGCGGCACACAAGGCTTGCACAGCCGCAGCACAGCCTGCCGCGCCTTGTTCGGCGGGGTAAGTCATGTCCAGCACTTGGCTGCGATATTGCCCAGATGTAAGGCTGTCGATGTTGCGCAATTTTGCGATGTCGTCATTCGACAACACTGGTTGCTGCACTTCCAAACGCAAGGTTGGATTGACTTCGTTAATGCCCAATAAGTTTGGCTTAGGACCAATAAATGAGGTCAGCGACATGACGATTTCTTCGCGAATCGGGTCGATCGGCGGGTTGGTTACTTGCGCAAACAGTTGTTGGAAATAATCGTAGAAGGAGCGATTTTTATTCGACAACACCGCCAACGCGGCATCTGTACCCATCGAGCCAGTTGGCTCTTCGCCCGCCGCCACCATAGGCGCGAGAATGAACTTCACATCTTCTTGCGAATAGCCAAACGCTTGTTGGCTATCGAGCAACGACGCATTGAGTTTTTGCGGCACATCGACGCTAGGCAAATCACCCAAGAAGTAACGTGATTTTTCTAACCAACGTGCATACGGTTTAGCCGTCGCGATTTTATTTTTCAGCTCACTGTCATCGACGATGCGTCCTTCGTCCATATTGATGAGGAACATTTTGCCCGGTTGCAGCCGCCATTTTTTAACCACCTTGCTGGCAGGAATAGGCAATACGCCCATTTCAGAAGCGAGCAAAACCATATCGTCATCGGTAATCAAATAGCGCGCAGGACGCAGGCCGTTACGATCCAGCGTCGCACCAATCATGCGACCATCGGTAAACGCCACGGCAGCAGGGCCGTCCCACGGCTCCATCAGCGCGGCGTGATATTCGTAGAAGGCGCGACGTTCCTCATCCATCAGCGGATTGCCCGCCCATGCTTCAGGAATCAAAATCATCATCGCGTGCGGCAGCGAATAACCACCCGCCACCAATAGCTCTAGTGCGTTATCGAAACAGGCTGAATCGGATTGACCATCAACGATGAGTGGCCACAATTTTTCTAAATCTTCGCCCAACAACGGCGACGACATCGCGGCGTGACGCGCCGCCATCCAGTTGATGTTGCCGCGCACGGTATTGATTTCACCGTTGTGCGCAATCATGCGGAACGGATGCGCCAAATCCCAAGTTGGGAAGGTATTGGTGGAGAAGCGTTGATGCACTAGAGCCAACGCGCTAATCAGCGTTGCGTCTTGCAAATCGAGGTAATACTTACCGACTTGATCGGCCAGCAACATGCCTTTGTAAACGATAGTGCGCGACGACATCGACGGGCAGTAAAAACCTTTGCCTTGCGCGTTTGCCAAGCCGCGAATGGCGTGCTCCATGGTCTTACGAATCACGAACAATTTGCGTTCAAACGCATCTTGGTCGGCGCAGTTAGCACCCTTGGCGATAAACACTTGACGCACCACAGGCTCAACCAATTTCACGCTCTCGCCCAAAATCGAACTATCCACTGGCACATCGCGCCATGCCAATAAAGACTGACCTTCAGCGGCGATTTTTGCCGCGATGACTTGCTCGCACGCGGCGCGCGCTACCGCATCGCGCGGCAAAAATACCATCGCCACACCGTAGCTGCCCACCGCAGGCAATTCAACTTTTAATGCAGCGCATTTCGCGCGCAAAAATGCGTCTGGCACTTGCAACAAAATCCCCGCGCCATCGCCCGCTAATGGGTCCGCCCCGACCGCACCGCGATGCGTCAGATTTTCTAAAATCTTTAGCCCTTGGCTGACCATGTCATGGCTTTTTTTGCCCTTAATGTGAGCGACAAAACCCACTCCACAGGCATCACGCTCTTGGCGCGGATCGTACAAACCTTGCTGCATTGGCAAAGAAGAATTGCTCACGGCATTACTCCAGTAAAATCACGAAATCTAAGGTATTTAAGCAAAATAAAGGCGGCACGCGCCGCACAATAACAACCATTGCAAAAACGAAAGGGCGGGGATATTACCTTGTCTGTCCATCTTGGGCAACCGCCGCGCGGCTTATCTGATTAAGCCTGTCATGCGCTTAGGCAAGTGCGCGCTTATCTATTAAAATCTCACGCTTTTGCAGCCACCCAAAGCGCGAACAAGCCACTATGCCCTTCCAAAATCCCAGCACCGATGCCATACGCAGCCTATTGCAATCCATCAAAACCATCGCCGTGGTAGGACTGTCGCCGCAGCCTGCACGGCCCAGTTTTCGCGTGGCGCAAGGGCTACAAAGTCGCGGCTATCAAATTATTCCCGTGCGCCCACTGCTGGACGAAGTGTTAGGGCAACGTGCCTATGCCGACTTGGCAAGTTTGCCGCAGCGTCCTGACATCGTAGAGGTGTTTCGCGCCTCGGAATTTGTCGCAGAGATTGTCGAGAGCTGCATCGCGCTGGGCATTAAAAATTTATGGTTACAAGACGGCGTAATCGACGAGGCCGCCGCGCTGCGCGCCCAAGCGGCGGGCATCACGGTGGTAATGAATCGCTGCATGTGGCGCGACTGCGTGCAACTGTGCGATGGCTTTGAACCCAATGACTAACAAGCGTTGCGCATGGGCGGGGAGTGATGAGTTATATCAAAACTATCACGACACCGAATGGGGCGTGCCGCTGCATGACGATGCCAAGCTGTTTGAGCTTTTGCTGTTGGAAGGCGCGCAAGCGGGCTTGAGCTGGATTACCATTTTGCGCAAACGCGAAAATTATCGTGCCGCCCTAGATAACTTTGACGCGCAAAAAATCGCCAGTTACACACCCGAAAAAATCGCATCACTGATGCAAAATTCAGGCATTGTGCGCAACCGTTTGAAACTCAATTCTGTGGTGATTAACGCGCAACAATTTTTAGCCGTGCAAGCCGAGTTCGGCAACTTTGATAAATTTATTTGGCAGTTCGTCGGTGGCGCGCCGTTGCAACAGACGCGCCGTAATTTGGCGCAAATTCCCGTTAGCACGGCAGAGTCGGATGCGATGAGTAAAGCGTTAAAAAAACGCGGCTTTAAGTTTGTCGGCAGCACGATTTGTTACGCGTTTATGCAAGCGACGGGCATGGTCAATGACCATACGATGGATTGTTTTAGATACGCAAAAATGAGTAAAGGAATGCTATGAAATTTGCAAAAATGCACGGCGCAGGGAATGATTTTGTGGTGATTGATGGTGTGCGCCAAGACATAGACCTCAGCCCTGAACAGTTACGCTTATTGGCGGACAGGAATTTTGGCGTGGGTTGTGACCAAATTTTGTTGGTGGAAAAAGCGCACGAAAAAACCGCTGATTTTCGTTATCGCATTTTTAACGCGGATGGTGGCGAGGTCGAACAATGCGGCAATGGGGCGCGCTGTTTTGTGCGCTTTGTGCATGAGCAAAAACTCACCAGTAAGCGCGAGATTATTGTCGAAACTAAAAACGGTCTTATCGTGCCGCGCTTGGAAGCTGACGGGCGCGTCACGGTGAATATGGGCGCGCCAGTGTTTGACCCTGAACGCATCGCGTTTACTGACGGCACGGGCGCGATTAGCGAGCCTTTGCAAGTGGGCTCGACAGTCTTACAAATCAGCGCGGTGTCGATGGGCAATCCACACGCGGTGCAAGTGGTGGACGATGTGGAGACGGCAGATGTCGCCACCATCGGCCCGCTGATTGAACGCCACCAACGCTTTCGCAACCGCGTTAATGCGGGCTTTATGCAAATCGTCGATGCGCACAGCATCAAGCTGCGCGTCTATGAACGCGGCACGGGCGAGACCTTGGCATGTGGCACGGGCGCGTGTGCGGCGGTGGTGGCAGGCATCCGCCGTGGCTTGTTACAAAGCCCAGTACAGGTCGCAACACGCGGCGGCGTATTGAGCATCGCGTGGGGAAACGAGGGCGCGCCCGTGTTGCTGACAGGCCCAGCCATCACGGTCTTTAGCGGCGAAATCAATTTATAACAATCACCACGGAGTCCGTATGAGAGCCGAAGACGTAGCCCAGTATTTAGCAGACAACCCCAATTTTTTTGAAGCGCACCTCGACATCTTGGCGCGCATTATTTTGCCGCACCCGCATGGTGGACGCACCATTTCGCTAGGTGAGCGACAACTGTTGGCGGTGCGTGAAAAAAATAAAGACTTAGAAAAAAAATTGCACGATTTATTGCTGTTCGCCAAAGAAAATGACGCACTGCAAATTAAGGTGCAAGAGTTTGTCGTGACGCTGTTTGCGGCACGCGATTTGGCGACCTTGCAAGACATGATTCCGCACTTGCTAAGCGATATTTTTAGTGTGCCACACAGCGTGTTGCGCCTCTGGCAAATCAATGCACCGAGCGCGGAAGTATTGGCATTTGCTGATGCACAAACCTATCCTGTGTGCTTGCATCACGCGGCGCACGATAGTGCAACTTGGTTTGGTGCGCACGCCACGAGCTTGCATTCCTATGCCTATTTGCCGCTGCATGCAGGCGCAGAAACCGTGGGCATGTTGGTGCTCGCTAGTGAAGACAAGCAACGCTTTTATCCCGAAATGGGTACGGTGTTTTTGCAGCGCATCGCCGAGGCAGTTGCCGCCGCCCTACATCCTTATCTCACCCATTAAATGTTGCTCGCGCCACCGCTTGAAAAGTATTTGCAAGGCTATTTGGCGTGGCTGCGTTTTGAAAAACGCTATTCCGAACTGACCGCGCAAAGTTACGCCCGCGACTTGCATTATTTATTCGAGTTGCTTGGCGAAAAATCCTTAAGCACGCTGGACGCAGCGCAGATTCGTCGCTTTATTGCCGTGTTGCATGGCAAGGGTTTGAGTGGACGTTCTTTGGCGCGTTTGCTGTCCGCTTGGCGCGGATTTTTTAATTATTTAATGCGCGATTGCGGCTACACCGCCAACCCTTGCATCGGCATCCGCGCACCCAAAATTGACCAGGCGTTGCCGCAAGCGTTGTCGGTCGAGCAAGCCGTGCATTTGATGGAGGTTAACCACGACACCCTCGCCGCGATTCGCGATCAAGCGATGTTAGAGCTGCTCTATTCATCGGGTTTGCGCTTAGCGGAAATGGTCAATATCGATGTCGAACAAACTTTGCCCGCGCTCACTTCCGGCGAAATTAGGGTGACCGGCAAGGGTCAAAAACAGCGCGTTGTACCGCTAGGAAAATTTGCGATTGCCGCGTTGCAGGCTTGGCTGGCGGTGCGCGAGCAACTGGCACTGCCCGATGAAATCGCCTTGTTCGTTGGCGCGCGTGGACAACGCATCGCGCATCGCGTGGTGCAATTACGCTTAAAACAATGGGGCATCACGCAAGGCATTACTAGCAACGTACATCCGCATTTATTGCGCCACAGCTTTGCCACCCACATGCTGCAATCATCAGGTGATTTGCGTGCGGTGCAAGAAATGTTAGGGCACGCCAGCATTAGCAGCACGCAGATTTACACCCATTTAGATTTTCAATACTTGAGCAAAATTTACGACACGACTCACCCTAGAGCTAAACGAAAAACATAAAAAATATGACTGATAAAAAACCCAATTCTGCCCGCAACGCCTCATCGGGCAAACGCGATTTTCGTAAACGCACACGCGACGTAACGCCAGCGAGTACGCCGCGCGCACATAGCCAGCCGCGCACCGGTGATGCCCACGCCGCCCCAACTATCGTGCTGGCAGCGGGGCGTGAAAAGTCTTTGCAACGTCGTCATCCGTGGATTTTTTCGGGTGCGATTGAGTGCGTCGATGGCGCGCCACACAATGGACAAAGCGTCGCGGTAAAAAGTGCCAACGGTGAATTTTTGGCGTGGGCAGCTTATAACGCCGCCTCACAAATCCGCGCGCGGGTATGGTCATGGCGTGCCGACGAAGTCATCGATGCGGCATTTTTTGCACGCAAAATCGCCAACGCTTTGGCGGCGCGCAACACCTTGCACTTGGCGGATGACAGCAGCGGAATGCGTTTAATTCACGCCGAATCGGATGGCTTGCCAGGGCTTATCGTTGATCAATATGGCAGCGTATTAGTGATGCAAATTGGCAGTGCGGGTGCGGAATTTTGGCGCGACACGATTGCGGATGTGCTGCAAAAATTATGCAATCCCGTGTGCATTTACGAGCGTTCCGATTCCGATTCGCGCGGCTTGGAAGGCTTGCCCGAACGCAACGGCGTGTTGCGCGGCGTGTTGCCTGAGCAGATCGAAGTGATTGAGCACGGTTTGCGTTTTAACGTTGATGTGGCGGATGGGCAGAAGACTGGATTTTATTTAGATCAACGCGACAATCGCGCGCTAACCGAAAGCATCGCACGCGATAAAACCGTGCTGAATTGTTTTTGCTACACCGGTGGCTTCTCGCTTTATGCCTTGCGCGGCGGGGCAAAGTCGGTGTTGTCGATAGATGCGTCTCAAGATGCGTTACGCCTCGCCGAGGGCAATTTAATTGCCAATGGTTTGGCTGCGAATGCCGCCGAGTGGCAATGCGACGATGTATTTTTAGCGTTGCGCAAATTGCGCGATCAAGGGCGAAAATTCGATTTGATTATTCTCGATCCGCCCAAATTTGCACCCACCGCAGCCTTCGCCGAAAAAGCCGCGCGCGGTTACAAAGACATCAATTTGCTCGGCTTCAAATTGCTTAATCCGGGCGGCTTGCTGGCAACTTATTCTTGCTCAGGGGGCATCAGCGAAGAGTTGTTCCAAAAAATTATCGCGGGGGCGGCGTTGGATGCGGGCGTAGATGCGCAAATCGTCCGTCACCTACACGCCAGTGCCGATCATCCCGTGTTGCTGAGCTTTCCCGAAGGCGCGTATTTGAAAGGGCTGCTGCTGCGCGTAGCTGGATAAATACAGCTACGCTGGCGCACCCTTGCGCTGTTGTAGGAGGCCTACTTTAGCAACGACTTGTGGTTTGCTTATGCAAAGCTATCGGGCGATACGCACGGTGAACAATCGCCCGACAAGTCGGCCTCCTACACACCCGTTTCCCCACCAAACTTTTCGGTCTCCTAACATTGTTTACGTTACGCCGTTGTAACAAAACTTCGCTTTATTAAACTTTTGTTAAATCTGCATGACAGCTATTGCCAGCCATTTTCCGATCGGCATAATGCGCGCCAGAAATTCTCAGCCGAGGATTCTCTTAACCAACTCGTAGCGTGTGCTGCGGGTACGAATGAAAAATTTAGGAGTTTTACATGCAAAAGAAATTGATCGCATTGGCTGTTGCAGCTGCTTTGGCTTCACCTGCTTTGGCTTTGGCTGATAGCGCAAATATCACTGTGTACGGCGTAGCAGATGCTGACGTTGAACTGGTTAAATCTGACAAAGTTGCCGCAACTGCTCCTGGCAGCCGTGGTCGCGTTACTTCAAACGCATCACGTTTGGGTGTTAAGGGCGAAGAAAATGTAGGCAATGGTTTGACTGCATTTTTCCAAGTTGAAACTCGCGTGAACTTGATGGGTAACGAATTTACAACAACTAGCAATGCTGCTGGTGGCACAACTCAAACCAACCTTGGTGTGTTTAATGGTATGCGTAACAGCAACATCGGTTTGAAGAGTGATTTCGGTACGGCATTTATCGGTAACTGGGATACCCCATTTAAGACATCACATAACAAATTAGAGTTGTTTGACAACACTAGCGTTGCGACTAACACCGCTTTGTTGGGTGCGGGTCCCGCCAAATTCAACTTGCGTCAAAATAGCTCAGTTCAATACTGGTCTCCAGTAATGTCGGGCTTCCAAGTTAAAGGGGCTTATAGCACTGTGAATGCAACTGTTGAAAATCCAACCGCTGGTGCTGCTACCAACGCTGCAAACAACTTGGGTACGCCTAATCTGATGTCGTTGTCTGCTGCTTACGACCAAGATGGTATCTACGTTGCTTTGGCAACTGAACAGCATAAAAACTTCACGTCAGCGACTGCTGTAGGTTCACCTAAAGAAAGCGCAAATCGTTTGGTTGCCGCTTACAGCTTAGACGGTATGCAAATCGGCTTGACTGTTGAAGGTATGAAAGTAACAAACGCTGCGGGTGTTGACACTAAGAAAAATACTTACGCTTTGTCAGGCAAGTATGCAATGGGTGCAAACAACTTCGGTTTGTCATACACACAAGCAAACGATTTATCGGTTGGTGGCGTGACAACTGTTAACTCTGGTGCCAAGCAAATCTCCTTGCGCTACGGTTATGCATTGACTAAGCGTTCAGAAGTTTATGGTATGTACACACAGTTGGCTAACAAAGCAGCAGGTACTTACAACTTTGTTGACGTTGCACCTTTGGCATCAACTGCTGGCGCAACATTGTCAGGTTTCGGTGTGGGTGTACGTCACTCATTCTGATAACTTAAAACTAGCCCGAAACGGCTAGTGGTAGTTGAGTTAGAAAACTAAAACGAGTCTCTCACGAGGCTCGTTTTTTATTGTCTGGCACACCCGCGTTGCAACGTATTGCGCGTGTTATTCACTCAAGCGCGTGTCGCAAAAAAACCACACAGTTTGGTTTAATCCTTGCTGCGCTTTTTTGTATCGGCATAATCCGCGCCTGAAATTCTCAACCGAGAGTTTTTTGAAATCGTTACTGGCATGTGCCGCTAACGCTCACCTAAGGAGTTTTATATGCACAAGAAACTAATCGTATTGGCTGTTGCTGCTGCTTTGACTGCCCCTGCTTTGGCACTGGCGGATAACGCGAATATCACTTTTTACGGCAAAGCGCACTTGTCTTTAGACAGCAACAACGGCAATGCTGGCACAACTGCAACAGGCACTAAAAATGGTTTGAACTTGACTAGCAACTCATCACGCTTTGGCTTGAAAGGCGTGGAAGATTTGGGCGGCGGAGTGAACGCTATTTACCAATACGAAACTGAAGTGTTGGCACAAGGCGGCAATAGCTTGGTCGGCGCGCAACGCGACACTTATTTGGGCGTTAAAGGTAGTTTGGGTACGCTGGTTGCAGGTCGTTTGCCGTTGGCAAATATGTACGCGAATGATGCCAATTTCTTTGGCGACAAAGTGGGCGATGCGGGCAATATGACCGCTGGCGGTTTCGGTGGTAACGGTGCTATTGCCGTGCCTAGCCGTGCAGGTCGTGCGATTGGCTATGTATCGCCAGCCTTTAGCGGCATGACAGTTACAGCGGGCTTTGTACCGAACTCATCACAATCTTTAAGCGGTTCAATCCCCGCAGGAACTACGACTGCTGCCAATACAACCACAGCAACCGGTGCTGCGACACAAAACCAAGCTAATAAAGCATCTAGCTTTGCTTTGCGTGCAGCTTATGACCAAGATGGTATTTTTGCAGCGGCCAACTACCTAAGTTTAGGTGTTGCTGGTGTCAACGTGACGAATGGTACTTTAACGACTGGTGCGGCAGCAGGTGCGAAAGTAACCATTGCTTCATTCGCTGGCGGTTATGACTTTGGCATCGCTCAAGTGCGTGCGCAATATGTTTTGACTGATGCCAATGCGGCGGCAGCTGCGAACGTTGTTGCACTGCGTACAGGCATGAAACAAGGTGTGTTCACTTTGGGTGGGCAATACAAACTGACCGAAACCAGCGCAATCAATGCACAAGTGGCTAAAGCGGGTGATATGACTGTTAGTGGTGCATCACAGGCGAACTCAGGTGCAACTTTGATGGCATTGGACTACGACTATAGCCTGTCTAAACGCACCACTGTTTATGCAGCCTATGCAAAAGTCAGCAACAATACTAATGCAGCTTTCTCGGCAACAGGCTATGCACATGGTGGTGTAGGTACGCCACAAACAACTCCAGCAACTGCTGGAGTTAGCTACAGCCCAAGTGCCTTGTCAGTTGGTGTGATTCACAACTTCTAAAACTTAACAGGCGTAAGCCTGCTGCTTACAGAAGGTCGCAAACAAACGAGTCTCTCACGAGGCTCGTTTTTTATGGGCTATCGTACTTTACTTGTGTCAATGAATGCTTTACAGTTCGGCGATGATTGAATCGTTCATACATAAAGGCTTGGCGGAGCTTTTTGACAAAGGTAAAAGCGGCAAAGTGCCCGCCGCCTTAATCGCGCGAGCATTGCGCCGTTTAGATGCGATTCATAGTGCAAAAACTCCTGAAGCACTTAACTTGCCAGGCTTCGATTTTCACAGTTTGCAAGGCAAGCCTAAACGCTACAGTGTGCATATCAATGGACCGTGGTGCATTACGTTTGAGTGGTCGGGAGAAAATGCGCTCCGCGTCAATTTGGAAAATTATCACTAAGCAATATCGTTGTTATTGTTACTCAACAAAATTTAAGGAGACATTATGCGTACGCGTAAACCAACTCACCCTGGCGCAATTTTGCGCGAAGACGTGTTACCCAACTTAGGGATTTCAGTCAGTGCATTCGCCAACAATTTGGGCGTATCACGCCAAACTTTACATGCGGTGCTGTCCGAACGCAGCGGTGTTTCGCCCGAAATGGCACTGCGCTTAGGCGCGTTGTTGGGCAATGGCGCGGAACTGTGGGTAGATATGCAAAGTAAGTTCGATTTGCAACAAGCCGCCGATAAGTTGCACGATGTACTGGCAAAAATTCAGCGTATCAATTTGCAAGTTGCGACGGTATGACACGGCCTTTCCGTTAGCGACTTAACCCTCCCCCAGCCCCTCGCCCACCAGTGGGCGAGGGGCGTAAATCAGATACAGGACAATCCCATGTTTAATTTAGATCGCGTTATTGTTGAGTTTGATAAAGGCTTGCGCACCTTGTTTAGTCAGGCGCACAGCGCGCGTGCGTATCCAGATGCCAATGTCGCTGAAGCTGCGTTGGATAGCGCAGAAAAGCACCATGCGCAGGGCTTGATGCGGGTGAATCACACCGGCGAAATTTGCGCGCAGGCGTTGTACCAAGGTCAGGCACTCACCGCGCGCTCGGTCGAAGTGCAACAAAAATTGCAGCACGCGGCAGCGCAAGAAACCGAACATTTGGCGTGGACAGCGCAGCGCGTGCATGAATTAGGCGGGCATTTGAGCGTGCTCAATCCCTTGTGGTACAGCGGTTCGCTGGCAATGGGCGCGGTGGCGGGCTGGTTGGGTGATAAGTGGAATTTAGGTTTTTTAGCCGAAACCGAACGCCAAGTCGGCGCGCATTTGCAAAGTCATTTGCAAAACTTGCCCGCCCAAGATGCCAAAAGCCGCGCCATCGTCACGCAAATGGCGAGTGATGAAGCGGCTCATGCGGCGATGGCGGTGGAGCTAGGCGGCGCGCCCTTGCCCGCACCCGTGCAATGGGCGATGCAACTTAACGGCAAGCTGATGACCAAGACGAGCTATTGGGCTTAATGCAGCTGTAAGGGCGTATTGCCATACCCCCTAAACTTCTTGCACCACCTCAAAATCATGCGTCATTGCAGCCGTTGCGCCTAACATAATTGAGGCAGAGCAGTATTTTTCGGCAGATAACTTAATCGCTTTTTCGACTACTTCAGGTTTGATGTCGCGACCTGTAATAACAAAGTGCATGTGGATGCTGGTGAACACTTTAGGGTCGGTCTCGGCGCGTTCCGCGCTCATTTCTACATAACAATCGGTGACGGCTTGACGGCTTTTTTTCAAAATCGTTATCACGTCATAGCTCGTACAGCCGCCTGCGCCTATCAGCAACATTTCCATCGGACGCGGGCCTAAATTGCGACCGCCACCCGCAGGCGCGCCGTCCATCAATACCGCATGACCACTTTCGGTTTCACCTAAAAAGGCAACTTGTTCTACCCATTTGATGCGTGCTTTCATAACGATTCCTTTGCTAAGTTTGAGGGTGTTTATTGGTCTAAATAGTTTTGTAGGAGCTCGATTTATCGAGCTCCTACAGTCGCTTCTCCGTATGGGAAGCTCAGGATTTTATGCGATACCAAGCCAAACCTATCAGCTCGTGCATAAAAATTTTGCTGGCGAGCAAGGTTTTGGCGCGCGGCACAAAACGCATCACGCCAAAAACGTCGGGGTTGCTAAAGGCGGTGGGTGCGGCGATAACCTCAAAGCCCGCTTGTGCAAAAACCTTAGCGGCGCGCGGCATATGGCTGGCACTGGTAACCAAATAAATTTTATGGATGCCTTGCGAATGCAGCAGCGCGTAACTGTTGCGCGCATTTTCTAGGGTGTTATTGGAATGCTCTTCTAGCCAGCGCACGGGGATTAAAAAATCTTGCTCTAGCACGTCGCGCATTTGTGCCGCTTCACTGCTTTGCCCGCCTTGTGGCGCGCCGCCCGTGACTAAAATTGGCTTGTTAGTGGCTCGATATAGATGCGCGCCGTAACGCACGCGCGGCAACGCCGCTTCACTGACGGTGTTCTCCCCACCATATTCGGGCGCGTGGTAATAGCTGCCGCCACCCAAAATAACAATCGCCTCAGCGGCGGGGATAGGTTGGTGTAGTGCCGTCTGGCGTTGCTCTAATTGCGCTAATGCGCCATCGACAAAAAATGGGGTGGCGGCGATATAAAGCAGCGCGCACGTCACTATCAAGATGAGCCGCGCCAATCGTGGGCGGCGTTTGAAATAAAAAATTGCTAGCAGCAACAACGGTAAAAAACACAACGGCGGCAAGAGAAAAGCCGCAATAAAATTAGTGAGAAAGAAGGTCATAAAAGTTAGTCGGTGATGAAGGAAAAGTCGCTATGCGCCACGGGATAACAGTGACTAGCTCTCCTGCATGGTACTGGGTTTTGCGTGCAATGACGTATGTGGCAATGGCTAACTAAATGAATAAAGTGAGAAAGCGTTTGACACGACAGGGCTGACGCGACTAGAATGCGCGCCCTTCGAGGTTTACTTACAGAATTTTTAGGATTTGTGGCTATGAAAACATTTTCCGCTAAAGCCGAAGAAGTCCAGCATGACTGGCTTCTGGTAGATGCAGCAGACCAAGTGCTAGGCCGTTTGGCTGCACAAATTGCTTCGCGTTTGCGCGGCAAACATAAAGCGATTTACACACCGCACGTTGATACTGGCGACTTCGTTGTCATTATCAATGCGGACAAAGTTCGCGTGACAGGCAACAAGGCGGAAGCTAAGTTGTACCACCGCCACACAGGTTACCCTGGCGGTCTGTACACGACTAACTTCAAAAAGATGCAAAACCGTCATCCTAGCCGCGTGTTTGAAAAAGCCGTTAAAGGGATGTTGCCTAAAGGCCCTTTGGGTTACGCAATGTTGCGCAAAATGAAGGTGTACGCAGGTGCTGCGCATCCTCATGAAGCACAACAACCTAAACTTGTTAACTTGTTGAAAGCATAATCATGAGCGTTTCTTACAACTACGGAACGGGTCGTCGCAAAAGCGCGGTAGCTCGTGTATTTATCAAAGCTGGCAAGGGCGACATCATTGTGAATGACAAGCCTATCGACTTGTTTTTCTCACGCGAAACAGGCCGTATGATTGCTCGTCAACCTTTGGTTTTGACTGAAATGATCGGCAAGTTCGACATTATGGTTAACGTCATCGGTGGTGGTGAATCAGGTCAAGCAGGTGCGGTTCGTCACGGCATTACACGTGCTTTGATTGACTACAATCCAGAACTGAAACCCGTTCTGAAAGCCGCTGGTTTGGTGACACGTGATGCACGTGAAGTTGAACGTAAGAAAGTCGGTTTGCGTAAAGCTCGTCGCAGGAAACAATTCTCAAAACGCTAAGCGTTTTGGGTGCTACAAAAGCCGCCTTCGGGCGGTTTTTGCATTGGGCTTTCGGGTATGATGCGCGACGTTTTTGGCGCAGCTTAAACATTGCAACTTCGCGAACTAATTAAAGAGTTTTTAACATGATAAAAGTAGGCATCGTTGGCGGCACGGGCTACACCGGCGTGGAATTATTGCGCTTATTGGCTTTGCATCCGCAGGTAGATTTGCAAGTGATTACCTCGCGTGCCGATGCGGGCACGCTGGTGAGCCAGATGTTTCCGAGCTTGCGTGGCTTTGTCGATTTGCCGTTTACGCATCCTGATGTGGCTAATTTAGCCCAATGTGATTTAGTATTTTTTGCCACGCCCAATGGGATTGCGATGCAGCAAACACGCGAACTATTGGATGCGGGCGTAAAAGTAATCGACCTCGCGGCGGATTTTCGTTTGCAAGACATTGCTGTGTGGGAAAAGTGGTACGGCATGACGCACGCGTGCGCAGATTTGGTCGCCGAGGCGGTGTACGGTTTGCCAGAAGTGAATCGCGCGCAGATTAAAACCGCGCGTTTGGTGGCGAACCCCGGTTGTTATCCGACGGCGGTCCAACTCGGCTTTATTCCTTTGCTAGAAGCGGGCGTGATTGATGCAAACAGTTTGATTGCCGATGCAAAATCAGGCGTGTCCGGCGCGGGACGTAAAGCCGAAATTGGCGCGTTGTTCGCCGAATCTGCTGATAGTTTCAAAGCCTATGGCGTAGCAGGTCATCGTCACTTGCCAGAGATTAAGCAAGGGTTGGCGCGGGTTAAAAGTAGCGAAGTCGGCCTAACTTTTGTGCCGCACTTAACCCCGTTGATACGCGGAATTCATGCCACTTTGTACGGCAAGCTGAATCGCGATATTGATTTGCAAGCCTTGTTTGAAGCGCGTTATAAAGATGAAGCCTTTGTTGATGTCATGCCTGCGGGTAGCCATCCCGAAACGCGTTCGGTACGAGGCTCAAATAAATGTCGTATTGCGGTGCATAGACCACAAGGCGGCGACACTGTGGTGGTGTTATCGGTGATTGATAATTTGGTCAAAGGCGCGGCAGGACAAGCGGTGCAGAACATGAATATCATGTTTGGCTTTGCCGAAAATACCGCGCTTAATTTGGTGCCGTTGTTGCCATGATTTTCAGAAAAACACGTCGCAAATTCAGCATGGATGCCACGCAACTGTGGATACGTCCGCATGTCGCTTGGTATGTGCGTTGGGGGCTGCGGCTGCCTTTTGTGATTATCGCTATTGCCGCTGCGTGGTGGGCTTATGACTATGGCTTACAACTGGCGGGCTTTCATCGTGGCAAATCCGAGCAAGAATTAACTCAACTACATGAACAAGTTGATACTTTGAGTACGGACAATGTTCAGCTCAGTCGTAAAGTGGCTGAATATGAACAGCAACTGCAAATTGATCATGCCAGCGCACAAGAAACCACTAAGCAGCTGAAAAACTTGAGTGACGAGAACGCGCGTTTGCAAGAAGACTTAAGTTTCTTTCAAAACTTAACCGCTAGTAATGGCAAAGAAGGCGAATTGGCCATGCACCGTCTGAAGCTAGAACACGATGCCGTGCCGGGCGAGTTCCATGTAAAAATGTTGTTGGTACAAAGCGGGCAACGCGCCAAACAATTTGTCGGTCATTATCAGTTGATGGCCAATTTTGTCCAAAACGGACAAAAAGCAATCTTAGCTTTTCCCTCCAGCAGCGCATCTGAAGGAGAGTTTAAGTTGAACTTTAAGTATTACCATCGAGTCGATCAGGTGTTGCGTATCCCTGCCGATGCCAAGTTAGAAAATGTACAAGTACGCGTATTTGAGCAAAATGCCAGCGAGCCTAAAATCAGGCAAAATGTCGAACCCAGCTAACCTAGAAAGGCAATCCCTCCATGTTTAGTAAAAAACCTAGCAAACCACAAAACCGTATTGATTCTTTAATCGGTGCGGGCACCATCATTACAGGTGACTTAAACTTCAGCGGCGGAATGCGCATTGATGGGCAAGTTAAAGGCAATGTCATCGCAACACCAGGCAAACCTAGCACCTTAGTGCTGAGTGAATTGTCAGTAATTGACGGCGACGTACATGTGACTCACTTGGTTGCCAATGGCGTAGTGAATGGTGCTGTCACCGCCAGCGAATACTTAGAATTACAAAGCAAGGCGCGCATTATCGGTGACGTGAACTATCAAACTATGGAAATTCAACTGGGGGCAGTGATTGATGGGCGTTTGTTACATAATCCTAATGCCAATCAAGAAAAAGTCGTCGCCCTCATCAGTGCCAAAAACTAATCAACTTTAAGGAGTATCAGCATGAATGCAATGACCGAAGTACAAGACCCACTCGTGTTCACCGACAACGCGGCGAACAAAGTAAAAGAACTTATTTCCGAAGAGGGTAATCAAGATTTGAAGCTGCGCGTGTTTGTCAGCGGCGGCGGCTGCTCTGGCTTTCAATACGGCTTTACCTTCGATGAAGTCACCAATGAAGACGATACTGTGTTGGACAAAAACGGCGTGCAACTGCTGATTGATCCGATGAGCTTTCAGTACTTGGTTGGCGCAGAAATCGACTATCAAGAAGGCTTGGAAGGTTCGCAGTTCGTGATTAAAAATCCTAATGCCACCACTACCTGCGGTTGCGGTTCATCGTTCTCTGTTTAAGTCATAAACTTGTAGCAAGCAAAAGGGACGCTAACTGCGTCCCTTTTTTATTGGGCAACCAATTTTATAGTCTGCGCTTATTCAGCCATCGCGAATAAATTCCGCTCTTACTTTAAGCGCGGTGGATTGCGCCCAGAATGCAAGTATGTGCTGCACCCGTAACCGCAGGCAGATTGGCAGTTTGCTTGAGCACGGTTTGCTCGGCTAACCAAGCAAAAGCGATTGCTTCGAGATAATCAGGATTCACCCCTAGCTCATCCGTTGTCGTAATTTTGAGGCGTGGTAAATGAGATTGTAGGCGACGCATGAGTGTGTCGTTATGCGCACCACCGCCACATACATAAACCTCACTGGCACCTAAACAGTCGTGCTGAATCGCCTGCGCAATGCTCAGCACAGTGAGCTCCAATAGCGTTGCTTGCACATCTGCTGCTTGTTCATCACCACGCAGATAATTGTTGACCCACGCCATATTGAACAAGTCGCGCCCAGTGCTTTTGGGGGCGGGCTGTGTAAAGTATGGCTCAGTCAATAGCTGCGCGAGTAAGTTAGGCAACACTTTGCCCGTCGCAGCCCATGCACCAGCTTGGTCATAAGATTGTCCGCGATGCTCGCTGCACCACGCATCCATGAGTAAATTGCCAGGGCCACAATCGAAGCCTGAGGTTGCGCCATTTGGCGGTAAGTTGGTGAGATTGCTGATGCCGCCGATATTGACGATAACGCGATGGACAGTTTCGTCACGCAAGACGCGATGATGAAACGCGGGTACCAGCGGCGCACCCTGCCCGCCTGCGGCGATGTCGCGACTGCGAAAATCATTGATAACAGTAATGCCCGTCAGCTCGGCGAGCAATGCGCCATTCCCCAGCTGCACTGTATAACCGTGTTCTGGGCAATGACGGATAGTTTGACCATGGCAACCAATGGCGCGTATTTGCGATGGACTCATGCGTGCCGCATTTAACAGTTGCTCAATACTGTTAGCGTAAAGTTTGGCTAATTGATTACCCATCACAAAACTGCGATGCAGCTCATTCGCTGAGGGCGTATGCAAAGCTAATAGCTCAGCTTTGATTGCCGCATCGAGAGGTGCGAAATGCTGCGCGAGTAGCTGCGTATTGCCCCCGCCAAAACGAACAAGGACGGCATCAATACCGTCCAAGCTCGTCCCCGACATTAAACCAATATAAAGTTCTGTCACGCCAGACTATTCAACTTTAGCTAAATTGGTGTTACGCAACAATTCTAAACGTGCCAAGAAGTTATCGGCAATGGGGCGGAATGTGGCCAATTGCGCAGCTTTAACAGGTTGTGCATCGGGCAACGCCACACGCAAAGGATCGCGCTGCTCACCCGCCACTTTGAACTCGTAGTGCAGATGTGGACCCGTTGATAAACCTGTTGTTCCCACATAACCAATCGTCTCGCCCTGCGCCACACGCTGACCTTTATGCAACCCTGTTGCAAAGCGCGACAAATGCCCATAAACGGTGGTGTAACGACCTTGGTGCGTGAGGTTAATCACATTGCCGTAACCGTTTTGCTTACCCACTACAGACACCACGCCATCCGCTGGCGCACGCACTTTAGTCCCTGTTGGTGCGGCAAAATCAGTACCTTTGTGCGAGCGCCATTTATTCAAAATAGGATGGAAGCGCGCCATGGTAAAGCCAGAACTGACTCGTGAATACTCGATAGGTGAGCGTAAAAATGCTTTACGCATACTCTTGCCTTCAGGCGTGTAGTAGTCACCGTGTTCTGCATCGCTTTGGAAATAAACGGCGCGATAGGCTGTGCCACGATTGATAAATTCTGCCGCCTGAATGCGCCCAGAACGCACCAGTGCACCATTACTAAAGGTCATTTCATAAACCACGGTAAATTTATCACCGCGCCGCAATTCGTGATGAAAATCAATATCACCACTGAATAACTCGGTCAGTTGATTCGCTGCGGCTTCAGGCATACCTGCCGCATCAGTTGCCGCATACAAGCTGGTTTTAATTTCGCCAGTACGTACAAACAAACGTTTTTCTAATTGCGCAGGTAGAATTTTGCTAGCAAAAACTGCACCTTGTTTTTCGATGAGGACTTGCGCACCTGCTTCATTCAAATAACGCAAAGAAATTAAGCCGCCTGATGCGCTGGTTTCGGCTTGTACTTCTTTACCTACGCCTAATTTGCGCAAAGACTCTGCGGCAGCGTTGGTGCGTAAAAATTCACTCGCAGCAGCGTCTTCTACATTCATGCGACGCAATAATTCGGCGACGGTATCGCCGCGTAACACGCGTTCATTACGCCAATAACTGCTCTCGGTAACGTTATTTACGCTCACACTCAAGGGAATTTCTTGCACGCTGAGCTGCTGTGTATCCAAACCAATTTCACTTTGCGGCACGAGCCCAAACGCCGTAATTACCCCAAGCAAAGGCATGGTAGATAAGGTGACAAACCAACGCAATTTCATTTTGCGTTCTTGGCTCATAGATTTTTGGGGTAACATTCGCGCCTCCTAAAATTGGCTAGTCTTGCTGTAACAAGGGCTTACCTCGTTGCAAAGGACGCGCACTTTACCAGAAACAGGCTATTTCCTTAAACCAAACCGATACGCGGTTAGCTGTTGCACTAAACAGCTGCTTTAACCCGACAAACGGTAATAATTGACAGACTAGCGGCAAAAACCGCTTTAATACCCCATGACTCATCCCGCTCCAATCAGCCTTAATCCCGTCCAACAAAAAGCGTTAAGCCTCATCAAACGTGGCGCAGATGAATTACTTATCGAAGCCGAGCTGCTTAAAAAGCTGGCTGAAAATCGCCCTTTGCGCATCAAAGCAGGCTTTGACCCGACCGCGCCTGATTTGCATTTAGGCCACACCGTGTTGCTCAACAAAATGCGTCAGCTACAAGATCTGGGGCATCACGCCTTATTTCTGATTGGCGATTTCACGGGGATGATAGGCGACCCGACGGGCAAAAATGCCACGCGTCCGCCGCTCACCCGCGAGCAAGTGCTCGCTAATGCTCAATCTTACAAAGAGCAAGTTTTCAAAGTGCTCGACCCTGCCAAAACCGAAGTGGTGTTTAACTCGACCTGGATGGACAAGTTCAGTGCGGTGGATTTAATTAAGCTGGCTGCCACTCACACGGTGGCGCAAATGCTGGAGCGCGATGATTTTGCAAAACGCTACAAAGGCAATCAACCTATCGCCATACACGAATTTGTGTATCCGTTGGTGCAGGGTTACGACTCGGTCGCTTTGCGCGCCGACCTCGAACTCGGTGGCACGGATCAAAAGTTTAATTTGCTGATGGGGCGCGAGTTGCAAAAGCATTATGGTCAAGCACCACAATGCGTGTTGACCATGCCTTTGTTGGAAGGCTTGGACGGCGTGAATAAAATGTCCAAGTCCCTAGGAAACTACATCGGTATTACCGATACGCCGCAAGACATGTTCGGCAAACTCATGTCGATTTCGGACACGCTGATGTGGCGTTATTTTGAGCTGCTGTCGTTTCGTGACATGGATGAAATTAAAGCATTACAAGCTGAGACCGTGGCAGGACGTAATCCACGCGATGCCAAAGTGATGCTGGCACAAGAAATCGTGGCGCGCTTCCATAATCAAGACGCAGCAGTTGCTGCCTTGAATGAGTTTGAAGCGCGCTTCCAAAAAGGCGTATTGCCTGACGATATGCCTGAAGTGACGGTAGCGACGACGAACGGCGTGATTGGTGTACCGCAACTGTTGAAAGCGGCGAATTTGGTTGATAGCACCTCGGAAGCGATGCGCATGATGGCGGCAGGTGCGGTGAAAATTGATGGCGAAAAAGTGAGCGAAAAATCTGCCACGGTCGCGGCAGGAAAAGTCTTGGTCGCACAAGTAGGCAAGCGTAAATTTGCGCGGATTACCGTGCACTAACAACACCTAGCACACAGTTTATTTTCGTATCGTGCGCGCCACTACCCACGTTTGTATTTCAGCCGCACCGCGTTTTTGTATGGCGCGTGCCAAGGCATTTAGGGTTGCGCCGCTAGTGAGTACGTCATCCACCAACGCGACTTTTTTGCCACTTAAATCAACATGGCAGATAAACGCATTACGCATATTTTTGCCGCGTTGTTTGAATGGCAAGGTCGATTGCGGCGCGGTATCGACCAGACGTTCACAGGCGTTGGTCAATAATGGTATATGCAATTCACGCGCTAAAAATTGCGCAATCAATAAGGCTTGGTTATAAGCTCGCCGCTTTAATTTATTGCGATGCAAGGGCATGGCAATGATGACATCAGGCAAATCGTCACGCGCAATAGCTGCCAACAAAGGCGCGGCAAGTGCGCGTGCTAAGGCGAGTTGCTCGCCGTATTTGAATTGCTGGATGAGCTTGTTGACAGGAAACGTATAGGCAAAAGCGGCGGTGCTGCGCGTGAAAATTGGTGGATGAGCGAGGCAATGTCCGCAAATTTTGCCGCTGTGAATCGGTAAGGCGCATTGCTCGCATAGTGTGCCGCGCAAATACGGCAAGTCCGCCTCGCACGCCTCGCACCACACCCCGCGCGAACTCATCGCGCCACACAATACGCAAGGCTGCTTGAGTGCAATGCGCTTAAAAAATGCACGCAGGTTCAGTAATACTGTTTGTAAAATTGACAAGAGAGAGCCCTTTCAGGATGATGCCGCGCTCGCTGGCAACGGCCAGTGGTCTTGCGGTGTTGCTATCCATCTAAATTGCGTGCCGAAATAGCGTTCACACCATACTAATCACATTTTCCAACCGAAGCCATGAACACTCAAACTATCGAATTTATCCGTCCCGTCAAACGCAGTACTGCACCACAACGCTGGGCAATCGAGGACGTGGAAGCCTTATTCAATCTGCCTTTCGCGGATTTGATGTTTCAGGCGCAACAAATTCATCGTGAACATTTCGATGCCAACGCAGTACAGCTTTCGACTTTGCTGTCGATTAAAACTGGCGGCTGTTCCGAGGATTGTGGTTACTGTCCGCAATCGGCGTTTCACAACACCGGCGTAGAGAATCGCAAGATGCTGGAAGTGGAAGAAGTCGTGAAGGCTGCCAAGGCAGCGCAAGATCAAGGCGCAAACCGTTTTTGCATGGGCGCGGCTTGGCGCGAACCGAGCGAGGGCGACATGGAAGCTGTGGTTGAGATGGTCAAGGCGGTGCGTGGACTGGGTATGGAGACCTGCGCCACCTTGGGTATGCTGAATGATGTGCAGACGCAGCAATTGCAAGAAGCCGGACTGGACTATTACAACCACAACATTGATACCGCGCCAGAATTCTACGGCGACATCATTAGCACTCGTGATTATCAAGACCGCTTGGACACCTTGGAGCGCGTGCGCAAAGCAGGGATGCATGTATGCAGCGGCGGCATCGTCGGTATGGGTGAGAACCTGACGCAACGCGCTGGTTTGGTCGCGCAACTGGCCAATATGGAGCCGTATCCTGAGAGTGTGCCGATCAATAATCTGGTCAAGGTGGAAGGCACGCCGCTGGCCGATGTGGCCGATCTAGACCCGCTCGATTTCGTGCGCACCATCGCCGTCGCGCGCATCACCATGCCAACAGCGCGCGTGCGTTTGTCGGCAGGCCGCCAACAGATGTCCGATGCCGTGCAAGCCTTGTGTTTCTTGGCAGGCGCGAACTCGATTTTCTACGGCGAGCAACTGCTCACCACTGGTAATCCCGAAGCCGAACGCGACCGTGCCTTGCTGGATAAATTGGGCATGTATCCGTTTACGGACAAACACTAAGCATCTTGCCGTTTCGCGAATTACAAACCGAACTCGACGCGCGTGCGGCACAGGGATTGCTGCGCGCGCGCCGCACTTTGGACACGCCGCAATCGCCGCATATTGTGGTTGATGGAAAATCCTATTTAGCCTTTTGCAGTAACGATTATTTGGGGCTGGCAAATCATCCGCAACTCATTAATGCCTTGCAAAATGGCGCGCAGCAATGGGGCGTAGGGGCAGGCGCAGCACATCTGGTGAGTGGTCATTTTGCGCCGCATCATCAACTCGAAATGCAGCTCGCCGAATTCGTAGGCAAGCCTGCCGCGCTGCTTTTTTCGACGGGTTATATGGCGAACATAGGCGTGGTGCAAGCTTTAGTCGGTAATGCTGATACGGTGTTTGCTGACAAGCTCAATCATGCTTCCTTGAACGACGCGATGCTGCTGTCGCGCGCGCAAATCAAACGCTATCGCCACGGCGATATGGCGCAATTGGCAGAACAATTAGCGCAAGTTAAAAACGGCCGAAAACTCATCATCACCGATACGGTGTTTAGCATGGACGGTGACATCGCACCCCTGCGCGAGATGCTGGCGTTATGTGAACAATTTGATGCGTGGCTGCTGCTGGATGATGCGCATGGTTTTGGTGTGCTAGGTGAACAGGGACGGGGCGTGATGTTTGAAGAAGGGAAGGGAGAAGGGAGAAGAGACAAGGGTAACTGCGGCTCGGCGGTTTCCCCCTTCCCC
>Ga0105164_10000476_pt1 | contig 28374 bp, 29 predicted proteins | sample VDWuncwatermetaG_FD_89674 | JGI IMG/M metagenome (GOLD analysis project Ga0105164, IMG submission 89674) | Wastewater microbial communities from Netherlands to study Microbial Dark Matter (Phase II) - VDW unchlorinated drinking water | ecosystem: Environmental > Aquatic > Freshwater > Drinking...
ATGACAGACACTGCACTTTTCTTCCGTGACATCGCTCCCCACATCCACAGGGTGACGGAAAGATTGGGCCATGGGAGGCGTCTGAGCTACTTCTTCGGGCGTCCCCTGCCCCAAAATCGTATGACACGCATTGCAATCGTGAGTGATGACCTTCCCCTCCCTGCTTTTATGCAGGCCGTCGTGGCAACGGAAACAACCGTCGGAGTTCAAATGTCCGAGATGATTCGGGTGCGTCCGCCAGTCGACACGCATATAAGGGAAGAAATTGGTTTTGTAAATTTTGAGAAGCTCACCTGTGGCCTGTTGAATCGAAACCGCCTTTTCGCGAGAAAATTCTGGATATTTTTCTTGATAAAATTTAGATAATCCGACAAGGATAGCTTTTGCCGCTCCTTCTTCCGTCGCGTAGTCTTTGGTGAGCAAAAGAATTGCTTCCCGTTTGAGATACGGCAAGTTCGGATCGAGCCGCCCTGTCCAAAAGGCTTGATCTAGGGCGTGGTCCGGCGCATTGAAAATGTGGGTGGGCCGGTTGTGGCAGTCAACACAATCCATCCGGCGAACCCGCGCCTTGGTCATTTGTTCCGGCGTGAGCGGATTTTCCGTCGACATGTACTCTGTGACTTTCCCAGTAGGATCTGTCGAGCGAACCCACGGAATCACCTCCCGTTTCTCATCAGTGGCGACATAATCAATGTCATTTTTGATATTCATATGCCAGTGGATGCCGGTGGTGGAACCGACAGAGGGATCTCCTCCCCCCACCTTGATCAGCATCTGAATCTGCCAAGGGGAATTTTTTTCATCCGCAAGGTAATGGGCAAACGTTTTCTGCTGCGCCCCGAAAAATTTTGCAGGCCAGTGGCACTGTTCGCAGGTTTCCTGGGCTGGGCGTAGATCTTTCACGGGAGACTGGATGGGCCTTGAATATTTTTTGAAGGCGACGGAATAGACCTGGTAAGTCCCTGAGAGTTTTGAACGTACAAACCAACTGGCCCCAGGACCCACGTGACAACTGACGCATTCCACACGGGCGTGCGGCGAATGGAGGTAAGCGGTATATTCCGGTTTCATGACGACGTGACAGGTCTTTCCGCAAAAGGTCACTGAATCTGTGAACTGATACCCGCGGTAACTGACCATGGAAAGTAAAATAAGGATCGCCACCGTCCCAAAGACAAAAATGAGGAAGCCGATCTGGTGGCTCCGGAGATTCAGATCGAGATGTGGAAACCGGGGGATTTTGAAAGCGGCGTCTTTTCGTCTCCGGCGCCTTTCTTTCCACATCCCAATCGGAATGAGAAGAAGTCCAGCAACCAAAATGGAGGGGGAAACAAAGTAAATGATAATCCCTAAATAGGGATTCGTGGTCCTACTGAAAAAATCGACCGCTACCAGCGTCGCGGTCACTGCAAAACCGGAAACTGCTAGAAAGATTCCTATAAAACTGATGAAATTCTGGATAAGGGAAGGGGTAGAACGAGGAGCATTTTCTGAAGACTCGCTCACCGGTGATCTCTCTTTTCGAGATCCCGAATCTTTAGGACGAGACCGAGAATGAGGAGGAAAATAATTAACGCGGAAATCCAATATCCCTTACGGCGGAATTGAAAGGCCTCAATCGCCTGATGCCCGCCCTCATGGGCCTTATGCGCCATCTCTTTCCCTTTTTCTGCGATAGAGGTGACCTCTTGATCTGAGAAAGAGTGGATATAGGCCCTTGCCTGCGTCAAGGTATTCTTGGCTTGACCCAAATCATATTTGGCTTCATCCACATTCATCCCGATACGTTCTGCTTTTAAAACAACAGATTCTGCTTCTGAAAGACTTGTTTTCAATTCCTCGATCGAGCCCTTCATCGCATGGGCAATCTGGAATCCTTTGGATCCTGCTTCATGGCACTGCATGCAGACCGCTTCATTCCCTGTCCCCAGCATCGCATCAGAGGTCTTTTGGATAAAATGATTTCCGTGGCAGACTTCGCATTCGGGAAGCCCCATCCGGTCGTGGGCACTTTTATGAGGGCTGCGGGCAAAAAGATCACGCGAAAGCGCATGGCACTGGGCGCAGATATTTCCAATCGCCGACATGTTTGGACGGGCTGCATCATGACTCCCGTGACAGCTGTGACAGGCGGGTGCGGCACGGTCTCCACGCTCGAGGAGCGCTTGACCATGAACACTCCGATGATACTCCGTAAACTGGTTTGTGGGGATTTTGTAATCTTTCATATACTCCGCATTGGCATGGCACTTTGCACAGGTCTTGGGGGCGTTCGTCAAAAATACGGGAGAGAGGGGATCTGTTTTAGAACGGATCCCATGGGCGCCATGACAACTGGTACACACAGCAACCTTCTGGTCGCCTTGCGCAAGGAGCTTTCCATGTTGGCTCACGAGATACTTCGTATATTGATCCGTCGGGAGATTCGGGTTGAAGCGCCTCATGTAAGCGGCGTCACCATGACAAGATCCACACAACTGCGGAATCTGGCTTCGGACAATGGGACCACGAAATCCTTTTTGAGGATCCATCGCCGTCATTTCAGGATCTTTGGGATCGCCCCCATGGCAGTCAGCACAAGAGAGACCCCGAAGTGCGTGGACATCATGCGAAAATTCTTCAACCACTTTTCCACGAGCGCCTTCAAGTGCCCGATGGCACTCCTGGCAGCTATCGGCGGCCGACGCCTGCGAACAAAAAAAGAAAAGATAAGTCGTAGTGAGAAGCAAGAGATAAGCGGTGAGTTGTGGGAAGTGGGAGGTGAGTTTTGAGTTTTGAGTTTTCATTTTACGCTTTCCGCTTTGCATTTTTCGTTTGATCAGCCCACCCTCACAACCCATCCCAAACCCACTTCACACAACTCACATCCCACAACCTACCTCCCAGGGGCCATAAGCGCCACGACGGTCATGCTGATGACGTACAGAAGTCCCAAAATGCCTAAAATGAGAAACGGACTAAACCGCTCCCGCTTCGACCAAACATCCAAAAAAGGAACGAGGATAAGCCCAAGAGCCGCAAGTCCAATCAGAGCGATCGCCACAACTTCCCCTTCCAAAGGCCCTACGTAGGATGGGAAAAGTTTTAGTGTCTGAAACATAAATAAAAAATACCACTCGGGACGGATGCCTGCGGGCGTCGGCTGAAAGGGATCTGCCTTTTGGCCCAGCTCTGCAGGGAGATAGACGCTGAGGGATAGCGCAATCCCAAAGATAAAGAGCCACACCACGAGATCCCGTAGGAAGAAATTCGGGAAAAACCGTAGAGACCGGTTCTTTTTCTCCTCAGGCATAGCAGGGGGCCAGCTCATCCCCTGAATCTGAATCATGGCGAGATGGATTCCTAAGATAAAGAACAAGAGGAGTGGGAGCACAGCGACATGGACTGAGAAAAATCGGGCCAAGGTGGCGTCTCCGATTTCTTCCCCTCCCCTTAAGATTTTGCTGAGCAACCCCCCGATAAGAGGAACTTTTGCAGTAATCTCTGTTCCTACTTTTGTGGCAAAAAATGAAAGGGTGTTCCAGGGAAGGAGGTACCCCGTAAATCCAAATCCTAAAAGAATGAAAAAAAGGAAACAACCGGTGACCCAGGTCAGCTCACGCGGCTTCCGGTACGCCCTTAAGAAAAAAGCGCTTAAAAGATGGACAAAGGCTGAAAAAATCGCGAAATTAGCGCTCCAGACATGGACAGACCGTATGAGCCACCCAAACTCCACTTTAGTCATGATGAATTTAACCGATTCGAAGGCACCTTCTGCGGTCGGACGATAATAGACAAGGAGAAGAATCCCCGTCGCGATTTGCACAAAAATTAAAAAGAGGGTCGTCCCGCCGAGATAGTACCAGAAGGTGTGTTTGTGAAGGGGGACTTCTTTTTTAAAAAGCTTGGAAAAAGACTCAAGGGAGTACCGCGTCTTAAAAAAAGAGTCAAAGCGATCACGAAGCGGGGGGCCTTTCATGTTACGCCCCTTCTTTCGAGACGATGATCTCTTCCCCCCGCTGAGTCACCTTGAACTCTGGAAGAGGTTTTGGAGGAGGGCCTGAAACGACCTGACCGTTCAAATCATAACGGCCGTTATGGCAAGCGCAGACAATTCCTTTGGACTCTGGATGATATGCAACCGTGCAGTTTAAGTGGGTGCAGACCGCCGAGAAGGCCTTGTAGTTTCCTTTGTCGGTGAGGACGAGGAGTGCGGGCTTGTCTCCAAAGCGGAAAATCTTTCCTGAATTCGGAGTGAGTTCCCCTACCTTTGCGGCGACAACGTTAGAAACGCTTCCTTCCGTACCCGCAGGAGGAAGGAGATAACGGAGGATCGGATAAAAGGCGGATACGAGGAAGGCGAGGAACCCTCCCCCCAAAAGTAACCGGACGAACTCCCGTCGCGAAAGCTTCATGGCTTTTGTCCCTCACGTTCCAACAAACCATACACTTTCTTTAGGGGTGAGATGCTGGATCTTCCGGCAATGTCCCCGCCTCAATCTCCTTTTTCTTCACTTCTCTTGCCTGGTCGCTTGAATCGATCTCAAGTATTCCACGAGATCCCGCATCTCATTCTCCTCAAATCGCGGCCACTCCTGTTTCCCCACCTCCATAAATTTTTCCATCACAGGTGCGTGGTTCCACATGGTCGTTGCGATATCCACAGTGGAAGTGATCCTTTCTAAACGAGTAAGATCCGGTCCGATCCCTTTTGCCTCCCCTCTCACCGTATGACAGGAAATGCATTTCTTCTCCTGAAAAACTGTTTTTCCCGCTTCGGGATCGCCCGGAGGATCCATATAATGGAGAAAATAAAGATACGCAAGAAGATCGGACATTTCATTCTCCCTAAACTGTGGCGCCTGAATACCTTGTTCCTCCATCTTTGCCCACATCTTTGGACCGTGATTCCATAAAAGTCCCGCGATTTCCGTTATACTCTTGTTAAGTTTTACAGTCCCCAAGTCAGGCCCTATCTTTTCTCCTTTCCCTGGGACGGCGTGGCAGAGTGTGCAGCTTTTCTCAACAAAAAGTTTTTCTCCTGCCCGTGGATCCCCAAGGGGCGTATAAATGCGCTCTTCTTTTTCTCCACCACTCATACTTCGAATATAAGCCAAAAGATCGGTCATCTCTGCTCCTTCAAAATAAGGCCGCTTCACCCCCTGCTCTTCCATTTTCTTGGTCATCGCAGGTCCATGATTCCACATGGCTTGAGCCATAAGAATGGGAGACATATATTGGCTATATTTATCTAATGGCGGGCCGATCCGTCCCCCTTTTCCAGAGACGGTATGGCAGATGATGCAGCCTTTTTTCGAAAATTGAATTCCTCCCTCGATCGGATCGCCTGGGTCGCTAAAATAATTTAAAGAATAGAGAAAAGAGATGAGATCGTTCATCTCCTCAGAAGTAAACTCGGGGCGTTGAATTCCCTTCTGCCTCATCAGCTCAGTCATTTTAGGGGAATGACTCCAGAGAAGCCCCGCCAATTGAAGGAGGGTTTTATTCTGTCCAATTCTGGTTAAATCAGGTCCGAGTTCCCCCTTCTCTTCCCATAGGGTATGACACTTCATGCACCCCTTTTGCACAAAAAGCCTTTGACCCTTCGTCACATCTCCCGAGAGCCCTTCCCATTCAGGATCTCCCGAATAAGCCGGTGTCGCCGAAAGAACCAGGATCAGGAAAAAACACAATCCTAAGATACTCTCTCTCCAAGACAAAAGAATTGCCTTTCGATTCACGTTAAGTTGTGCCGGATCTCCCTTCAGCGCCTTGAGGGAGATACGATCGAATTCTTTCTCCCACCTCAGCAAGGGTTTTTTCCCTCGATTCTCTCATCTCCCAAATAGAAATAATGGGAAAGAACTTGGTAAAAAGCATAAAAAGAAAGATAAATGCTGCAAAACACCCCACGGTGATAGACCCTTCCACCCACGTGGGGAAATAGGTCCCTGGTTCATACGGGAGTCTGGGGCGGGCAAGGGAAGGGATGATAATGGTGAAGCGCTCAAGCCACATCCCAATATTGATAAAAATAGAAGCAACCACGATCCCTGAAATAGTCCGCGTCCTTCGGTTTCCCAGAAGGACAAGGGGGATGACGAAGCAGAAAAGAAACATAAGCCAAAAGAGGATCGCAAAGTCTCCAGAGAACTTTGAAAGCAAGACCCTCATATGAGAGGGTTCTCCTCCATAGATCGTTGTGATATACTCGGCAAAGGTAAAGTAAAACCAGAGAAGTGTTAAACAGAGGAGAAAAACACCGATATTGTCAAAGTGGGCCTTTCGAAGATAGACCTCCAGATGGAGAACCTTTCTTAGAATCGCCATGACAATGGCAACCGTCGCAACCCCAGAAAAAATTGCCCCCACCAAGAAATAGGGACCGATAATGGTGGTGTGCCAGCCAGGTTGAACGGTCATGCCAAAAACCCATGAGACAACAGTGTGAACCGTCACAACCAAAAGCGCCAGAAAGATGGACATGCCGCCAATAATCTTTTCTAGCCGTTCTCGCTGGCGTTCAGTACCCTTCCATCCCAGGGCCAAGATTCGATAAAGCATCTGCCTTGGCCGAGAGGCATGAGGCAAGTTATCCCGGCAAAGGGCGATATCCGGGATAAGGGCCAAGTAAAAATAGATACAACTTGAGAGAAGATAGGTGCTCACACAACAAACATCCCAGATAATAGGGGATTGAATCTGCGGGTGTTTGATGACGTTGAGGAATCGGTCAGGCCTTCCCATGTCGATCATGAGACTCCCTACGCCGAATGGGAGGCTAAACACCGTGACCGCCTCTGCCGCTCGGGTAAAAGGTCTTCGCCACTCGGCTTTAAAGATCCGCAGGATTGCAGAAATCAGCGTTCCTGCATGACTAATTCCAATGAAGAAAACAAAGTTTGTGATGTAAAACCCCCAAAAGATGGGTCGGTTTAAACCTGTTACTCCCAAGCCATGACGCAGTTGGTAAGTCCAAGCATAAAACGCCCAGACCATCAAAGAAAAAAGAATCCAGATGGCCAGGTAAAATCCTTTCCCGGTGCGCTTCAGAGGTTCAAGAAGAACGATATCCTCTTCCATCCTATCCATGCTGGATGCCATGCCATTCTCCTTCGGAGAGATAGTATACTTTCGGTTCCGTACCCAATTCCTCAAGCAGACGAAAGGCGCGGGGATCTTTAGAAAGCCTCGAGACCTCCGTTTGAGGATCATTGAGATCTCCAAAAAACATTGCCTTGGCAGGACAACTCTGAACGCAAGCGGGGACATAATCCCCTTCTCGAAGCGTCCGTTTTTCTTCGGCTGCCACTTCCTTCGCCTTCTGAAGTCTATGATGACAGAAAGTACATTTTTCAACAACCCCCTTGGGTCTCACGGAAACATCTGGGTTCAAAGAACCTTCCATCTCCTCCGGCCATTTTGGGGTTTTCCAGTTAAAATATTTGACGGTGTAGGGACAAGCGGTTGTACAGTAGCGGCATCCAATGCACCGGGGATAAATCTGCGCCACGAGTCCTTCTTCGTTAAGATAAGTCGCCCGTACAGGACAGACCCTGGTACAGGGTGGTTTCTCGCACTGCAGACAAGGTCTTGGAAGGTATCGCGCTCGTAGGTTCGGATACTCTCCTTCCAAAAGCGGAAGAACCTCCATCCAAGAAATTTCTCGCCCATAAGAGGCCTCTTGAGGCGTCGAAAAGGGAATATTATTTTCCGCTTTACAAGCCACCACACAAGCCTGACAGCCTGTACATTTATCAAGGTCTATCACCATCCCCCATCTTGGCAACTTTTCGCTCCTTAGGCTTTTCGAACTTGAACGCGCGTTCCGAATTGAATAGGAAGCCCGCTTAACTTTTCCTGTCGAGCAGGAATTAAATCGTTTGGATTGACCCCGATCCCTTTTGCATAACGACCAAAACCTCCATGGCCCAATCCAAAAGGCAAGCATACCGTTTTGGGATAAATACCTTCATAGAGCCTGGCTCGAACTTTATGCTGGCCTATGGGGGAAACAAGCCATACCCAATCCCCATCCCGAATCCCCAGAGTACTTGCATCCTTTGGATGGATTTCGGCCCATGAATCCCAACCCACCTTGTTTTGGACGGAGAGGATCTCCAGCAGCCAAGGAGAAGAAACGGCTTCAGGGGCAGACAGCGCCAGTAAGTGAAATGGGATGAGATAAAATGGAAATGTTTCCGGATCTCCTTCAAAGTACGGTTTCTCAAAACGGAATACATGGTTCTCAAAGAGACCCTCGGCCTTCTTAGAAAAAAATTCGAATTTCTTTGAGGAGGTCTGATAAACCCTCTGCCTCTCACCGAAGGGATAATAAGGATCCCACCAACCTCCCTGTTTCTTGAAGCCTTCCCAAAACTCCTGTAAGGAAGTATGGGGCGGAACCCACCATCCCCGTTCCTCCAAAAGCCTCACTTGCGTTGTCTCTTCTTGTGCTGTGAAGAAGACCCCCCGCTTCGCTTCAAAGACCCCGGATATCCTCCATTCTAAGACTTCTTGAAAGTTTTTCCAAGGAAAGGCTTCCTCAACCGTCCCCCCTATGCGGTGCGCGAGTGTGAGGAGCCCTTCTCCTATCGGCATTGTTTTAAAAGAGGTCCGGGCAACGGGCTGAACCAAACCCACAATCGGAAGCCCTGACATGGAGGAGGTGGGGGCATCTTGCCATTTTTCAAGGAATGTGGCATCGGGCAACACAAGATCTGCATAGAGCGTTGTTTCATCCCAGTAAGATGAAAAACTTACGATAAATGGGATCTGCCCAAATGCACTTCGAATCTCATTGGGATGAAGAGCCGAAAATAAGGGATTGGCACGATAGAGGAAAAGAAGTTGAAGGGGATATGGAGATTCTCCGATTTCATTGAGACTCTTAAGCCTCGGCTGGCTTAGGCCTTCTTCAGCAATCTTATCAAGGGAAGGAGGAGGAAGTTTTGTGAAAGGAATTTTTTGTGGGATAAGAACACCTCCCGGGGAATCAATATTTCCGGCGAGCGTATTCAAACAGTGAATGGCCAAGGCGGTTGAGACGCCGTTGGAATAAGAGGTCGCCCCACTGTCTGCGATGGCGATGGCAGGTTTTCGATGGGCAAAATCCCTCGCAAGTTGCAAGAGGGTGGATATAGGAACATCCGTTACCTCTGAAACATAGTCCAACTTATACGTTTTAAGGACAACGTCTTTAAACCCTTCATGGGTTTTTCCATTTTCATCCACCCACCCCTCAAATCCGAACGTTTTTTTCTCGATAAATTCCTTGTCGTAAAGTCCCTCCTTGATCAAAATGGTTGCGATCCCCAATGCCAAGGCGCCATAGGTCCCTGGGCGGATAGGCACCCATTGATCACTCTTCGCCGCTGTGACTGAAAAACGGGGCTCGATCTGCACAAACTTCGCCTTTGGGCCAGGCCGACCTTGCCTGAGATACCCGTATAGACGGTGGGCTTCGGAGGGAGAATGCCAATTCTCCAAAAGGCTTGCGCCAAACGAAAGGATATAGTGAGCCCTTTCTATATCATACGCGAATGGCTCTTGGATCCCCTGGGTAAGAAAATGGCCCATCGGCATCCCATTTTGAAGACTCGGCTCAAAAAAATGATTTGGAGAGCCATAGGATCGCATCAAGCGATCAATCACATATTTAAGTGTCTCTTCTTCCTTGAGCCCACCGCTCATGAAGGCAACCGTATGGGGCTTATTTTCTTCTCGGATCTCCTTCAAACGGCTTGCCACTTCATCCAAAGCGCTCCTCCATTCAATGCTTTCCCACTTTCCTCCGCCTCTTGCTCCGGATCTTTTCATTGGGCCGGGAATTCGATCGGGATGATGGACCATATGGAGCGCCGCCTGACCCACAGGGCAGAGTCCCCCCTGGTTGATTGGATGCTGAGGATTTCCTTCGAGCTTAACCACGTATCCTTCTACCACCCTGGCCAAAACGCCGCACCGACCTGGGCAAAGAAGACAAGTGGTAGGAACCCACTGCTCCGGTTCTGACAGCCATTTCTCGGCAGCTTCTACAAGCGATGTTTTCCGCAATGGGAAAGGAGATGTAAAAGCAAGCCCCGTCCATCCGGCGATCTTTAAAAATTCCCTTCGAGTCAGCTCCATGGAATCCTTTACTTATGGCAGCTCAGGCAATCGATCGAAGCCTTCATTTTCTGATGACAGGCGATGCAACTTGCCATTGTGTGTTGAACCGCCACCTGTTTGGGTGGCATTTCACTTTCCCCAATTTTCCCATGGCATACAGAACACTCCAGTTTCGCAAGCGTCACATGCCGACGGTGGGAGAAAAAGACATAGTCCGGCAAGGTGTATAACCTTGCCCATGGAATTTCTTTTCCTTTCTCGGCAAGTTCCTTGACCTGACGGGCCAGCGGATTTTCTGTCTCGAGTGAAAGATGACAGGATTGGCAGGTTGCAATCGTCGGTCTTCCTGCTTGGGTGTGCGTTTCAACCAGTGAGTGGCAGAGGTCGCAGGAATAACCCATTTCTTGATGTTTCTTGTGATTAAAAGGGACCGGCTGCTGGATTCCTTTCGATGGAAGGGAAGACCCAAAAAGTCCTGCGGCCAACACAATGCAAAGGAAGACAACCCCCCACCATGCCCTCTTTTTCATGATAAAACCTTCTCACCTATTTTTCCTTCTCTATTGTCACACAACGTTACTTGGGAACTGAAGCGGGATCTCCCGGCAATGTCCCTGCCTCAATCTCTTTTCCTGAAGGGACGCCATCTCCATCGGGATCAAGAGATTCGACGGCTTTGAGCTTTTCCACCGTCAGTTTCTCAGGAAGGACAAGGTCGAGGCTTTTGCCGTAAGGATTGAGTTCGCCTTTCTTGCCAATCTTACCGGTATGACACAGGATGCAGGTGTAATATTTTGCATCCTTCCCAGGATAGGTCTGCTTGAAAAGTGTATTGTTGTAGAGGGTGGCTTCGCTCGGATCTCCAGAGAGTAAAAAAAGCCAACCCATCAAGGTAAAAAGAAAAACAAAAAATTTTTCATTGCTCTTTTCCTTTCTCTTTTTCCACGCGGAAATGGGCGCCTTCAAATACATAATCATCTCCAAAGCGGAGTCCCTGATACGCTTTACCGTTTAAAAAAAGTTGGTACCTTTCCTCACCCACTTTTGGGGAAAGGACTGCCGACGTAGAAGCATCACTTCCCACTGGGACCGATGGCGCCTCTTGGGAAACAGACACTATCGATTTTGTCTTGGGGAAGGGCGCTTGTGCAATCGTTCTCGCTTCTTTTCCCCATCCCGAAAGAAGCTGTGACACCTCAATTCCTGGGCCATCCATTGAAACTGACTTAAACTCGAAACACCTCCCGCGGAGCGTGATCTTATCACCCTTTCTCAAGAGGCGGATCTGATCTTTTATCTCCTTTGGCGCAAACACAAACCCGAAGTATTCCTCCTGAAGGGAAAGTGTATCCTTTTGCGGCTTCATGAGAAAGAAGCCGACATATTTACTGGACTCTGGAAGGGACTCTACCCAAAGATCATCTTCTTTGTAAAAATACGCCTGGATCTCGACATTTTTCTCGTAAAATTCCGTTGGATTGAGTTCAATGGCAAAAAGAGAGGTCCTCAGATATTCAGCCCTAGCCGGAGACGCCGAAAAAAAGAAAACACCTACAAGAGCAAAACAAATAACTTTTCTCAACTTTTCCTCACACCTTAAGCGTGGGGAGGTAGAAAATCACCTCCCCACGCACTGCTTTATCCTAGAAGTTGAACATCGCTTCTGTGGTCACACCTGCACTATCTGTCCCGTTCTCCTTCGCGTTGTAAAAGCCTTCTAGCGCGAGACGCAGATAGTCGCTTAGATGATACGTTCCTCCAAGGACATACTTGTTGGCCCACTTATCCGGGCCGATGTCGGGATTAACAAAATCGAGACGCCCGAAAACAGAGGCATTGTTTTTAAACCACTCCTCTGCCCCCAGCCAATAAGCGATGCCATCCACATTATCGGGTACACTTGCGGCCGACGGAGGCACGTCATGGGCGTACATCACCCCACCCTGGATTTCGCTCTCCAAGTCTGCATAGAAGGGGGTCGGAAAAACCAGACTCCCTGTCGCCCCGGTGCGGTAGAAGACATACTGAGTCACATCATCAGCACCTGCCCCGGAATGCCAGACTCCACGATAGCCAAACAGGGTGAATCCGGTCCCCCGCTCGGTGAGATTCTGCTCGTAGGCAAGCAGGAAGTCTTTATTCGTATCGTCGTCTTGGCTCCCATGATTCCCATCCCCCGCAAAATTGAGCCCGTTGAGCAATTGTGCAATGATTCGGGCATCTTTTGTGACGCCTATGGAGGCCTCCAGTCCTCTTTGATCCTGATTGATCTTGAAGGGAACAGCACTGCTGTCAATGTCGGTTGAAAGGACGTTGGTCGTAGAAATCCCTGTGGGTCGGTCAAATCCTGCCCATCCCACTCGGGTTAGGGTGTGCATCTGACCTAACCGCAGTTGGAGATAACGGTCTGCATCCCCCATGAACCAGGAAAATTGTCCATTCAAGCCAATTTCACTCTCATCTTCCCACTCCCATTCAAAGAAGGCACTCAGATTTTTTGTCATAGAACCTGCATAGAAGAAGGTTGCGTCATTCCACTTGAAACGGCTTGTGGTCGCACTCTTCCCCTTCGCGAACTTCTCGTACTCATACCGCCCTCTTCCACGCATCGCGATGTATTCCCCAATTTCCTTATAGTTCGGATCTTTTCCTAACTCTTCTGGCATCCGATAACCGTATTTTCTGAAGCGATGCCCCAAAGTGTTAAGCCTGGGCGGATCCGGCCGGTGACACACGGCGCAGCTAACACCGTATTTCCGCGCGAAAGCCGGAATCGCCTCACTCTCTTTGGGAATTAAGAAAAGCCCTATGAGTATCACTAAGGTAATAATTCCTACTCCCTTCCATCCCCTGTTCATCATCTCCTCCTCCTTTCTGAGTGACTCCCTATGAAACAGGGAGTGAACGAAGTATCAAAGGGTTGTCCCATCTCGTTTCCCCCAAAACGGCATTCAGCCATGCCATAAAATGCGCCACTTTCCCATCGAGGATCTCGCGGCATGCCTCGAGATCCGACTCTCTCACGTCACAGGTTAATGCAACTCTTTTTTCCAGATCATCCAGATGATAAAGGTAACTTTGCGGAAGCCGCCCCACCGCCGGATCAATGTTTCTCGGCACGGAAAGATCTAGGAAGAAAATCGGCTTCCCTCGTCGACGGGAAAGGCCCTCTTTCACCGTATCGGCGTGAAGAAGGATGCGGGGGCATTTCGTGGAACTGACGACAATATCGCACTCGGGAAGATTTGAACCGATTTCTTCCAAAAGGACCGCTTCTCCTTCAAAAGTTTTTGCGAGTTCCAAGGCGCGCTCGTAGGTACGGCTGGCGACGGTGATTGACCGGACGCCGGCGGAAAAGAAACGGCGGCTGACACATTTTCCGATTTCCCCCGCACCGATCATAAGGAGCTTTTTGGTGGGGAGACGCTCCCCGAAAATTTTTTGAGCCACCTCTACGGCAAAGGCACCGATGGAGGCCTTTCCATGCGTGATGCCCGTTTTCTCCCGCACCGCCTTTGCGGCATTGAGCGCTTTTTCAAAAAGGCGGTTTGTCACACTTCCCGTAAATCCGGATGTCCGGGCTGTTTCATAGGAGTTTTTCACCTGGCCCTGAATTTCCGCTTCACCAACAATCATCGAGTCGAGACCGCACGCCACCTCAAAAAGATGCCGCACCACCTCTTCATCCTGATAGGCATACCAACATCCTTCAAGGTCTCCGAGACCGATTCCTTTTCTTTCGGAGAGAAATCGTTCAAGGCCAATGAGAGAAGGTTTCGAAACAGCAGTGGTCCCGTACAGTTCGAAGCGGTTGCAGGTGGAAAGGACAACTCCTTCTTCCAGATATCCCCGGAAAAGGAGTTCTTGGAGGAGTTCAGGAATGTGGGACTGGCCCACAGAGAACCGTTCCCGAACGGCGAGAGGGGTGTTGCGATGATTAACGCCTACAGCGAAAAGGGTCATTATCTCCTAATGATTTTATATCATACGATACGTGCTAAAAACAATCATGATGTATAACAGAGATTATAATCAAAAATTAAAAACAAAATTATGATATACATCATAGTTTTTAAAAATTACAGAACATATTTAAAATAATAAGGTTACATTATAAATTAGGCCGTAAAAAATCAGCGAGCGGAAGATCAAAGAAATCATGCAAGCGAAGACCCTATGCAGAGCATCATCTCCCACACCCTGAGCCCCAAGAAACAAGGGATGCGAAAACGCCTGAGATGTCGGATTGTCACATCTTGTTTGGTAAGGAGGTGACGCAATTCTCTTGTGGTATACATCCGGACATGAGTCCGATCGAAACGGCAAAGCCACTGATTGACAATACGGCAATACCAGGAGTCTCTACACCAATCGAGGATCAAGAGATCTCCCCCCGGTCTAAGAACCCTGACCATTTCTGAAAGAACTTTGTTCGGATAGTCAAAACAATGAAAACTGTTACAGGAGATGACCCAATCAAAGCGACCCTCGGGGAATGGTAACGAATCAGCCATCGCTTGTTGAAGTGTCACACGAGGAACGTTTCGCAATTTCTCCTTCGCTATTCGAAGCATCCCAACGGAGCCATCCACTCCGACAAAAGTTGCTTTCGGTGTAGCCACCAATAATTGTCGAATGAGTTCCCCCGTTCCACAAGCCACATCCAGAATATGAAGGGGCCTTGGATCTGAAAGAATCTCCGTGACAGGTGTTAAAGTTTCCTCAAGGTAGTGGTGCCACCGTCGGTCGTAGGTGGGCGCGAGACGATTGTAGCCATCCTTCATGAGGAATAGCCGAGCAATTGTTCAATCACATCCGATGCAGAGTAGGAGGTTTCACCCTTCTTTAGAAAACGCGCGATCTTGTTGAGATCGTCCCCGGAAGTGACAATCGGCGGTTCAAGATAACCGTTTCCTTGGCGCTGAGGAAGACCGATCGTAGCAAGGAGTCCATTGCATAAACATTTCCGACCAACCGTCTCTTCAATGCGACCCCCCTTTTTCACATACGTATCGATCGGTTCCGCAGGGCAACGATACCCCAAAGAACCATCTTCTTTTTTGTACAGGTGCCGCAAAAATCCTAAATCACATACCCTGGGCCTTGCCGCATAGACCTCTGGTTCGGACATCGATCCCTCCATCTTCACGACCTTAAAGGGGAAGCCGGCGGGAGAAGCGACAGGGTCGGTGAAAACCTCTCCTTCGCCGCGGCGCGCTTTTTGGAGAAGTTTGTATTTGATCTCTTCCGAGAGGCCGGACTCCCGGCAATAGGCAAAGGCGGTGCCGACTTGGACTCCGGCAGCGCCCCATTCACGTGCGCGCTTGAGTTGTTCCGGATTCCCATAGGAACCTGCCAACCAGAATGGAAGCCCAAGCGCTTTGACCGCTTCAAGATCGACCTCATCTTTTGAACCATAGATCGGTTCGCCTTTTGCGTTCAGTTGTAGGGGCCCTCTCGGCGGTGCGTTATGACCCCCCGAGGTCGGTCCCTCAATCACAAATCCATCGACTTTGCCGGTGGATTTCTTGGCAAGAGCGGACGCAAGCGTCGCCGATGCGATGATCGCCAGAAACTTCGGGCGCGCAAGTTCGGGGAGTTTTTGGGATAGGATCCGTTTCGGATCAAATCGAATTCTAAAATCATCTTCAGATGCAGCGTTCTCGACATGCAACCTTATGGAAACTTCCTGGTGGTGCACCAGCTGGTCTAATACGCCCGGAATTTCCCTTGGGATGCCTGCTCCTATCAACACATAGGCGACACCGGCCAACATCGCTCCATAGAGCGATGGCAAGAGGGGAAATTGTATTTTTTCCAGATAATTGATGCCGACCTCTCCCCGATGTCCTTCTTTGGCGAGGAAGACTTCCGCAAAATTCGAAACCACCGTCAGCGCCTGAAGAAAGAGACTCGGATTCGCGGTGTACAGAGGAAGTAATTGATAAGGAACGTCTTTCCGTTTCCCACCCGGTACAAAATACTTCTTCAGGATTTTTTGCGCTATCTCTGGGACAGGAAATTGTGCGAGTGCTCGCCGTAGATGGCCGCCGAAATCACCGTCCTGGAGTCGCCTGACAAAGATGGTGTCGAGGGCGGTTCCAGAAACAACGCCCAACTGTCCCATCATGGAAACCGCTTTGGCGAGCGGCCAACCGGAGACGCCGGCACCCATCCCACCTTGAATGATAACGGGATCACTCATGTTAGCGGAGGTCCAGAATCAAGGCGATCACGAGGGCGGCAAGAGAGAGAACGAAAATGGCGAGATAGTTCACCCACTCCTTGGAGACCTGATTGCTCCACAAAATGTAGTGAATGGCGTCATAATCTTCGTCGGTGAGAGATTGGCGTTTTTCAATCTTTTCAACAAGTTGTCGTTCCTTTACAAGACGGAGTCTCCGTTTTGAAATCCTTCCTCTCCTTCCAAAGAAAATCATCGAGGAAATGACAGCCCCATACCAAGCAAGACGTCCCAAAAAAGGATGAAAGTGGTTCGCAATCGGAATGACGCGGAAAAGAATGACTGATACCAGCCCCAAGACAAAATAGCCCCAGATGACAAAGGGTGTTGCTCTTTGAGGAATGTCCATACGTCGTACCTTAACTCCTTCCAAAAAGCATGAATAAACCGATCGCCAAAAACAAAGATGCCCCGGCATAGCGGATGATCTCTGGCTTGAGGTATTGACCCAGGAGGGCCCCCACCCACACAGAGATCGCCGTAACGACGAGGTACGCCGAGACAGAACCGAGCCACACCGCTAAGGGTTTTCCGGATGTGGCAGCCATGCCGATTCCGACGAGCTGCGTCTTGTCCGCAAGTTCAGCGAAAAATATCGCGGTAAATGTGGCTAAAAAGATTTTCCAATCCATCGTTTTTCCTCCAGCTGAGGGGTGGATATCCTCTTCGGTTGATACAGACAAAGCGGCTCCGGTCCCAAATAATTTCCATCTTGAAAATAGGCCCTCGCGCGGCAGCCCAGACAGATATTCCGGTATTCGCAGATGCCGCATTTTCCTCCAATGTATTCCGGCTCCCGCAGCTGATTGAGGATGCCGGAATAATTCCAAATGTCTTTGAAAGATTTTTCACGAATATTCCCACACACAAGGGGAAGATAACCACAGGGAAACACTTCCCCTTTATGGGAAATAAAAATGATACCGGTTCCCGCCAAGCACCCCCGCGTCATGGCAGACATCCCGCTTTTGGAATGTTCAAGCTTCCTCCCCTCCACCTTGGCTTTTTGATGAATGATACGGAAATAATGCGGAGCACAGGTTGCGCGGACATGGGGGACCGGCTGTTTGGATTTCTCATAGAGCCAGCCCAACACCTCTTCATATTCTTCCGCAGAAAGCATCACGCGCTCCGAAAGGCTTGCGCCACATCCAACAGGGACGAGCATAAAAATATGAAGGGCATCCACACCAAGCTCAAGGGCAAGGGCATACATCGCCTCTTTTTGATAAACGTTGTGCCGGGCGATGGTGCAGTTTATCTGTAAACTCATCCCTTTTCGCTTGAGAATGCGAAAAGCGTTGACGGCCTTATTAAAGGAGCCTTCTTGTCGGCGGAAACCGTCGTGCGTTTCGGCATCCGCACCGTCGAGAGAAATGGCGACCCGTTGAATCTCTGAAGACACTATGTCGTCGGCCGTCTTCTCACCAATCAATGTCCCATTCGAAGCGAGAGCGACTCGGAGACCTTTCGCATGGGCATGAAGAGTCAGTTTAAAAATGTCCGGCCGGAATAGAGGCTCCCCTCCGGAGAAGACGAGAGTGAGGGGACCCATTTGTGCAAGTTCATCAATCAGACGAAACCCCTCTTCTGTCGTGAGGTCCTCTTTGGAAAGTTCACGACTTACGTCGAGCCTCCGGCAGTGGCTACACTCCAAATTGCACGCCGCTGTTGTTTCCCAAAAGACTAAACGGAGTTCAGGGTTTTGGTTCAAGGGTCTCTCCTTGAAGGCTGGCCAAGAACTCTTCCACCCATTCCCAATCGCCAACCCGTTGAGCCAACGACAAAAGGGTGTAGCTTCTCATGACGTCCAGAAAACTCTCTTTGGCCTTCTCCCAAACCTCATGCACGGGGCAGGGGGATTGCTGGGCACACAGAGTTCCGTGGAGGAGGCAGTCGTTCTCAAATATCTCGCCTCCCACCCTTTCCACGATGTCTCGGAGCGAAAGGGTCTTGGCACGCTGCAGGAGTCGGTAGCCACCCCTGTAGCCACTTTGTGAGATCAAGACCCCCTTGACAGCAAGGGTGTGGAGGACAGTTGAAAGATAGCTCGATGGCATCCTGCATGCTTCGGAGATCTCCCGAAGTGTATAGCTTTTCTCTGGATGCTGGACAAGATAGATCGCTGCCCGCAAGGCATATTCAACGGACTGGTTGAGTTTCATGGACTCCTTTCTCGAAAACCTCTCCCTGTTCCTCCAGAAGGGCTTTCTCTTTGGGGCCAAGACCGATTTCTTCGTCGGTGAGATAACAGGCGGGATCCGGCGCCCAGGGATCTTTGTAGACAAGATCCGCTCTCACGCGGAACGACCCTCCGCACATCGAAAGATACTTGCAGAATCGGCAACGACCTTTGAGGAAATAAGCGCGGTGCCGAAGCCCGTACAAGATCGGATCCCTTTCGTCTCCCCAAATCTCGCTGAATTTCCGCTCCCGTACATTTCCGAGCGTATAATGCATCCAAAATTGATCCGGATGGACATTGCCCTGAAAATCGATATCCGCAATCCCGATTCCGGAGGAGTACAACCCCCCGCCGTTCCACTCCAGGAGCTGCTTGACCTCCTCGGCTCTTTGGGGGTCCTCCTGAAGGAGTTTCAAGTAAAGATAAACGCCGTCGACATGGTTGTCCACCGTCAAGATCTCTTTGGGAATGTCCTTTTCAAAAAATCGTTTTGTCCGTTTGAGGATAATGTCCAGCGCCGTGCGAATCTCCTCCGGCGTCAGATCCCAGTTGGAAAGAGCGCTCCCCCGCCCGGAATAGACCAAATGATAAAAACAGGCCCGGTTAATTTTTTCCTCTTCGATGAAATCAAAAATCGGGCTGAGATCCTGGATCGTGTGGTGCGTCAGCGTCATCCGTAAACCCACCTTCTGGCCTGCCGATACGCAATTCCGGAACCCCTGGACCGCAGACCGGAAAGCGCCGTCCCTCCCCCGGAAATGGTCATTGGTCGTGCTGATACCATCTAATGAAATACCGACGTAGGTAAATCCCGCTTTTTTAATTTCAAAAGCGACCTCTTCGGTAATGAGCGTCCCATTGGTAGACAAAGTGCATCGTAACCCAAGAGCCTTCGCGTAGGTAACAAGTTCAAGAAGGTCCTTCCGCGTCAAAGGCTCTCCCCCCGAGAACAAAACGGCGGGGACTTTAAACGCTGCCAGATCCTCGAGAAGACGTTTCCCTTCTTCCGTCGTCAACTCGCCGCTATATCGCTTCGCCTCAGAATCGGTATAACAATGAAGGCAGCGGAGATTGCAGCTTCGGGTGGTGTTCCAGACGACCACAGGCTTCCGATCTCTGGCAGAAGAGGTACCTTTAGAGTGCCCGCCGTACCGTAAGGCATCCGAATCGCTCTGGTTTCCGCAATAGAGCTTAGAGATATTGATCATCGTGTCAGTAAGTTTCTCTCTTTTTTTCTTCTTTTCCCGAGGATGATTCTTTCTGCCTCAAGCCAATCCTCCAGCTCATGACCCGGTTCTTTCCCCCTCTCTTCGTAGAGGCGATACGCGATCTCCGCGATCTTCTGCTGAACCTCGGGAGCGATCAAGACCTCCGGAGTGTGTGATGTGATAAAACGCCCCACTTTCGCCCGCATTGCATTTGTTCGCACCATCTTAAACCTCCTTTTACATGAGACCGTTGGGTCCAATCGGAACCCCTCTTTTCTCTTTATAGAGAAGCGCGGTCTCGACGAGCTTCAAAATCTCATCTTTCTTCACAGGTTTATTGACATACTCAAAAACATGCGCGTCCATCGCCTCTCGGTAGGTATCCCAGTCTCCGAATGCCGTAATGATAATCACCGGTATAGAAGGCTTTTGTCTTTTGACCTCGGCCGCCACCTCAAGGCCTTTTTTCTTCGGCATCGAAAGGTCCGTGATGACAAGGTCAAACGCCCTTTTGTTGAAAACCGCGAGGGCCTCCTCGCCATCCGATGCACCATAGACATGGTACCCCTCTTTCCGCAGCGCTTTCATCAGAGCGGTTTGAAGGGCGGCGTCATCCTCGGCGAGCAGAATACTCTGTTTTTTCTGCGCCATTTTCATGTCTTCCTCTTGTAAAGTGCTTTCTTTGGACCGGAAGTTGAATCACAAATCGACTCCCTTTCCCAACGGCGCTTTCACAGAAAATTTTCCCCCCATGTTCTTCAACGACCTGAAGGGCCGCCGTAAGCCCCAACCCGGTCCCATGGGCCTTGGTGCTAAAAAAGGGCTCGAAAATATGGAGGCGTTGCTCCTCCGTCATCCCGCCGCCGGTATCGGAAATAGTGAGGCTCACCGTTTCCCCCTCCCGCTCTGCTTGAAATGTCAATGTTCCCCCCTTTTCCATGGCGTCAAATGAATTCCTGGCGATATTGAGAAGGGCCTGATGCATCTGTTCTCCGTCCAGAAGAAGGGCCGGGAGATCCGACGCGATTCTGTTTACGATTTTGACCCTGCGCCGCACCGCTTCTCCATGAATGACTTCAATGAGACGATTCACCACACCCTCGACGGTCGTCGGCCTCAAAGCCGACTTGGGGAAACGGGCGAAACGGAGATACGCATCCGTAATATGGGCCATCCGTTCCCCCTCCCCCATAATGGCATCCAAGAGCCGCTTGATTTCCCCGCCGGCCAACGGAGAAAGTTCTTCCTCCAAAAGTTCCACATTCAAACTAATTGAGCCGAGAGGATTTTTGATTTCGTGGGCAAAGAGGCTCGACATCTTCCCCATCGCAGCCAGCCGTTCGGAACGGATCAGCTCTTCCTCCAATTTTTTCTTTTCGCGGAGGTCGATCGCAACCCCCATATAACCGATTTTTCTTTTACCGTCTAAAATAGGAGTGATCGAAAGCCAGGTGGGGATCTCTTCCCCTCCTTTGGTGCGGTTGGCGATCTCCCCTTTCCACTCTCCATCTCTCAAGATAGACTCCCACATCCTCTTATAAAAGTCAGGGGTGGAGGAGCGGCTTTTGACAATCCGCATATTCTGGCCGATGAGTTCGCTGCGGCTGTATCCAAAAAGGGTGACGAAAGCCCGGTTGACCTCGATAATCCTCGCAGAAAGATCGGTCAATACAATAGCGTCGGTGGAATGCCGAAAGGCTTGATGGTACAGCTGTACTCTTTTCATTTGACGTGCCAAAAGCCAGACGGCCAGGGCTGACGTGAGAGCCGCTCCAATCCCCCCGCGAATAAGATGATAGAAACGGACCGTCTGCTTGTCGAGATCGGAGAAATAGCGGGTTTCGACGAAGTCTAAAACGAGAAAGATGGAGAGAACAAACAAGACCCACATCCAGATCCATTGCCAGACCCACCTCTTTCGTTCAATGCGCATGGTGCACAACCTTTCGCAACTCCCATGGCCTCAAGAGGGAAATCTCCCCACGCCGGACCTTCAACCATCCCTTTTGTTTCATTTTGCTCAAAACCCGGATGGAGGTTTCAAGAGCCATGCCTCCCATTTCCGAGATCTCCTTATGGGTAAATGGGAGGGTGGTTCCGAAATCTTCTGACAGCCGCAAAAGAATATGAGCCAGCCGCAGGTCGACAGGATCATAGGCGATGGCGTACGCAAATGCCATCTCCCGGATCCGCTTACAACAGATTTCAATCACCTTTTTGGAAAAGAAAGGATACCGCTCAAGAAGTCCCGTAAAGGTGGCACGGGGGACTTTGGCGACTTGGACATGGCTTGCGGCAACGGCCGTAGCGGTGTACATGCCGTAGCCAAGGGCAGAGACGCCACAAATCGGCTCTTTGGGGGTCATTACAATGACAGTAACAGAACGGCCTTCTGGAGAATGCTTCACCAGCCGTACCCATCCGGAAAGGATGAACCAGATCGCTTCCGCCTCTTCTCCCTCCCGAAAGATGATTTCTCTTTTATCAAACTCGAGGACGGAGCAATGCTGAAGGAGATCTTGATGTTCTGTCTCAGGAAGGTCGTGAAAAAGATCGGTCTTCAAGAGGCCATTGACCATCGTTTCGGCACCTCGTTCTTTTGTAACGAGTGTACCGTGAGATAGAAAAGTTATCTATGATTCAAATCATATTAGAGAGATTCGAGGTAGGCACGGAGCTTCTCGGCATCCACTTTGAGAGACTTCTTCCCTTCAGAAAAGATCAGTTTCTTCTTGCGCAGAAGAGAAGTCATCCGAATGGCAGTCTCGACAGTGACGCCGGAAAGCTCTGCGATTTCTTCGCGGGTGAGCGGGATCTCGGAACCAAATTTTTTTTCAAGCATAAGAAGTGTATCCACCACACGCCTCTCCGCAGACTCATAGGTGTGGCATCCTCCTCTTGCCTCTACTTCTCGCAAGCGGACACAGAAAAAGGAAAGCGCCCGCTGGGAAAAGGCGGGGTACTTGGCCATGAGCTCTGAAAAGAGTTGCGAGGGAATCCCGACGACCTTGCTTTCCGTCTTGGCCACCGCTGTGGCAGGATAACTTTTTCGGTCCAGGGCAGGAAGACAGCAAAAGAGCTCCCCCTCCGCCATGACGCAGTTCGTGGAGACCTTTCCGCCCGGATGGAAATTCTCAAGATGCACCCTCCCTTTCTTCACAATCCAGACGGTGTGGGAGGCGGTTCCTTCAAGGAAAACCGTTTCCCCCTTTTGGAAATCCTTTTCAAAAGAAAGTTCCGCCACCCGGCCTAACTCTTCAGAAGGGAGGGCATCGAAAGGGACGACCGACCTTAAAAAACGTTCGCGTTCGCTTTGCATCTTTTCTTTAGATTATATCAAAAAGATGATGAAAATCATATACCTCAAAGTAATTGTGGAATAACATGTTTATCTTGTGAAACGAGGCGAGCAAAACCTAAAGGGAAAACTTCAAAAAGGGCGTTTTCCCCTCTCGGGAAGTCTGGAATTGACCCACCGCTGTAATCTCCGATGCCAGCATTGTTATGTGAATCTTCCTGCTTCCGACAAGGCGGCGAAGAATAAAGAACTTTCCTCTGAGGAAATTTTCCGAGTCATTGACGAGGCTGCGGAGTGTGGACTTCTTTCCCTTCTTCTGACAGGCGGAGAACCCCTGCTGCGGCACGACTTTAAAGAGATCTATCTTTACATTAAAAGAAAAGGAGTTTTTATTACCCTTTATACAAACGGGACCCTCATTGATTCTGAGATGGGCGATTTTCTTGCGGAGTGGCCCCCCTTCTTCGTCCAGATCTCTCTCTATGGTGCCACCGCACAGACCTATGAGGCGGTGACAGGGATTCGGGGATCCTATGGGCGCTGTATGGACGGCATCCAACGGCTTATTGAACGGAAAATCCCTTTAAGATTAAAAGCGATCGTGATGACGCTCAATCATCAAGAATTAAACGAGATGGAAAAACTGGCAGGAAACCTTGGCTGCCCCTTCCGATATGGCACCTTCCTGAATCCTCGCCTCGATGGCAGAGGGGATCCTTTGAAGTTTAGGCTCCCGCCCGAACAGGTCCTCGCCATCGATTTAGAGAGGCCGACGCGCATGAGAGAATATCGGAAAAGATGTTTGCATTGCCCGGAAGCCTCGACCTCCAGGGCCCTCTACCCCTGTGACGCCGGGAGAAGAATGTTTCACATCGACCCGAGCGGGAAATTGACTGTTTGCATGCTCTCGCGGACAAGGCAGTATGATCTCCGCTTGGGGAATTTTAAAGAAGCATGGCTTGAATGGATCCCCAAAAGAGTCCTTTCTCAAAAAAGGGAACCCCTCCCCTGTGACGGTTGTAATCTCCGGCTCCTCTGCGCGAATTGCACCGCATTTTCAGAGTTAGAAATGGGAAAAAGTGGGGGGGTTGTCCCCTATTTATGCGAATGGACGCATCTTTTGGCAAAGACCTTAGGGATCCAACCGAATACACCGATTTTTCAAACAAGGGAGGAAGACGATGGAAAAAAGATGCAAGAAGAAGATAAAGAAAGAATATAAGAAACCTGTGCTGCAAAAAATTACCTTTGATCAGGTCGTCAAAGCGGTGTGCAATCCAGACATCGGACAGCCCCTGCCGGGGTGTGCAAGCGTTGTCATCTAAATTAAACTCCTTTATTTTCAGGAAATGAGGGCAGGGCCTTCCTTAGAGATTGGGGGTTTCCCCATCCAATTCCCCTATCCCCTTAAGCTCCCACGGAGATTCGCTCTTTTCCAAAAAGCCTCTCCTCCAAAGGAGTTCGTGTGTGTTCTTCGACCCTCTTTCGGGCCTCTCCCCCTTCAAGAAAAAATTTTTTACGGAAAAAAGAGAATTTTTCAGACCTCCTCCTCTTCAAAAGGCCTCCTGCTCAAAATACCGCAGAACTCCTCTTTTGGTCCACCCGTCCGGGCAATCCTTCTGAATCAAAAAAAGGCTCAGGTGACTCTCTACCTTAAAAAAGGAGCAAAAGACCTTTCCCCTTTTGTCTCACCTATCCTTTTTCTTATCGTCTATTACACGTTGGTCCAAAAAGGGGGGTTCTTCCTCCACTCAAGCAGCGTCATGGATCATGGGAAAGGACTTCTTTTTGTGGGTCCTGGCGGCTCGGGGAAGAGTACGATCGCTGAGTTTTTTGACGGGGAAAAGAATTCGGTTGTGCTCAACGATGACCGGACTATTGTGAGAAAAAGCGGATCGCGCTTTCGGCTTTTCGGGACCCCTTGGAACAGTTCTTGTCAAAGTATTTCGGCACGCTCCATTCCTCTCACGGCGATTTTTTTTCTCGCGCATGGCAGGGAAAATCATCTGACGCGCCTTCTTCCAAAAGAGGCGGTGAGAAGATTTCTTCCGGAACTCCACATCCCCTCATGGGATCCCATCGGACATCCGATTCTTCTTTCTTTGGCACTTGAAGTCTGCACAAAGATACCCTCCTATTCACTCACCTTTACGCCTCAAAAGGAGGTGGTCTCTTTCTTGAGAAACTTCTTCAAAGAATTATGACAGAAATCATACAGAAAATTCTCTCCCGCAGGTAATCTTAATAAATAAGGAATGCGATGACTCATAAATCTCTCAATCCCTGCGAGCTTGAAATTGACCTCTTCTGCAAAGGGGTGCGGGTGGATCCCTCTCTCCCCCCGGAGGATCTCCCTGCCCTCCACCGCACCCGAGCCGGACTTGGAAGCGGATTGGAACTGATCCTTCCGGGACCTCTTAAAAATATCTGGGTGTATGTCCCGGTGGAAGAATCCTTTGCCCACAATTCTCCTTATCTTCTCATCAAAGTAAATGGCTCTTTCGCCCTCCTTCACGAACCTTCCAAACTTCTTTATCCTGTTCAAATACCTCTTGAACCGAACTGGTATTCCCAAAAAACAAGCAAAGGAACTCCCATGAGCCGGGTCGGCGTCCTTCAAGGAACCTACCTCGGAATTTATCTTTCCAATACGTGTCATTTCTGGCACAGCAAACCTCATCCCACCAACTGCGGGTTCTGTACCACGGGGAGAAACGTCGGGATCACTGAAGAAAGAACAAAAGATCTGGATGATGTGGTCGAGGTGTGTGAGGCCGCCAAGAAGGAATCGGGGGTCACGTTTGTCCACTTCAATACCGGCTATCACATCCAAGGTAAAGAACTTGATTTGATCGCCCCTTACGTGAAGGCGGTCAAAGAACAGGTAGGGCTTTTAATCGGGGTTCAGGCCACTCCAACAACACACTCGTGGAAATATGATTGGCTCCGAGACCTTGGGGCAGATCATTTTTCCTTTTGCTACGAATTCCAGAACCCCACTTATTTCGAGCTCTTTTGTCCGGGAAAGGCGGAGAAGATCGGACAAGAAACCTTTTTTAAGGCGTTGGAATACACAACGAAGAAATTGGGAAAGGGGAGTTGTTCGGGCGAAATCATCGCAGGGGTTGAACCACTCGAGGATACCCTCAAAGCGATCGACTACATTACCTCTATAGGGGCCTTCCCGACCGTCTGTATCTTCCGACCTCTCACCGGCGCAGATATGGAGAAATTTCCTTCTCCCTCCTATGAAGAGATGGTCATTGTGATGCGGTACATGTACGAAGCGTGCATGAAACATAAAATTCCGATCGGGATCGCTCCCAACATCGAGGTGAGTCTCATTGTCCAGCCTGAAGATGCCCAATACCTTGCAGAGCGGGATTGGTCTCACCTGGTCTACCGTGTCTGGCTTAAAGGACTCAAAATCTTCTCCAAACCCTATTTCGCCAAGAAACTGAGCACAAGATGACCTCTGTCGAACTCGCACAGAAGCTCAACGCTCCCTCACTTCCGCGCCGACTCCTCCTGACAAGTGTTTGCCGCCCTATCGGTCCAAAGTTTGGGGACGGGATCTCCGTAGGGTACGAACTTCTCCACGGGCAGGTGACGCGCCTTCAGGGGATCTTCAGCCCGCGGATCTTCCAGAACCATTTTTCCCTCGAGTACATTGCCCACAATCTTGATATCCCCACGGCAGTCCTCCAGTATCCTTCCATGCGAGAACTCATCCGGGAGCTTAAACGTGGCTATGCCTATGTAGGTGTCTCTTTTATCATCCCCCTCTTCCATCGGATGAAATGGGTCGTTTCATTGATTCGACAGTACTCTCCCAAATCCAAAATTATCCTGGGGGGTTATGGGACTGTTTTAGACGATGAGATCTTGCGCCCCTACGGCGATTACATCTGCCGCGAGGAAGGAGTCGGTTTCATCCGGAGGCTGCTCGGAGAGCCTGAGAAGTCGATGCCTTATCATCACCCGCTCATTATTAATCGCTTGAAAGTATATTCCTTGCCGCTCAGCCCTCATGGAATGATTTTTGCAGGATTAGGATGCCCCAACGGGTGTGATTTTTGCCTCACCTCGCACTTTTTTCGACGGAGACACATACGGCTTCTGCCCACGGGAAAAGACATTTTAGATGTGATCAAGGCCTATCAGTCGCACGGGGTGAGGAAATGCACGGTCATCGATGAGGATTTCCTCCTTAATAAACAGCGCGCAATGGAATTCTTACAAGCTGTCCGGGAAGAGAATATCACGCCCAATCTTTTCGTCTTCGCCAGCGTCAAGGCCCTGTCACAATACAAGGTGGAGGAGCTTTTGGAAATGGGCATTGACGGGGTCTGGATGGGGTATGAGGGACGCCGCTCAGGATTTGCCAAACAAACTGGTCGGAACATCGATGATCTAATCAAGGAACTCCAGCGACACGGGATTAACGTACTCACCTCTATGATTATCGGATTTGATTATCAGACGCCAGAGGTCGTCCAAGAGGAACTCGACGATTTAATCCGTCTGAAGCCGGCACTGGCGCAATTTTTAATCTACACGGCGATCCCGGGAACACCACTCTATGAACGCATTATGGGCGAAAAACGACTCGATCGGAAGTTCGTAGAGGATCAAAACGCTTTCTACCGCCGGTTGACCGGTTTCTACGGCCTGGTGAAACACCCAAACATGTCCAGTGAGGAACTTGAACGGCTGCAGGAGAGTTGTTTCCGTCAGGATTTCGTCCGGTTGGGCCCTTCGATTGTACGAGTGCTGGAAAATGCGATGCTCGGCTACCGGCGGCTTAAAAATTCGACCCAGGCGTTCTTACACCGACGCGCCGAGCAATATCGACAAAACCTTCTTGAGGGGAGACCCGGTCTATTTCCGGCCCGCCTGCTGGGTCCGTCGCCGGAAGCACGCCGGTTGGCGCGCGAACTCTATCGGGAGATCTGTCGTGAGTTTGGAACGCCATCCCTTGTTGACCACATCAAATCGTGGGTCGCCCTGGTGATGGCGCTATGGACGGCGGTCACCCTGCAACTTGACCTGTTCCAGCATCCGAAGTTGACACGCACCACCTACCGTATGTGATCTGGCTCTAAATCTGCTATAATACCCTCTATTCCGCAACACCATCCAGAAAGGAGTTCGATCAATGAAAGGTAAAATCATACCTATTCTCTTTCTTTTCTTGGCGATAGCAGGAGGTGCTTCTACAGGTGAAGCTGCGCAAAAAGGGGCTCAGCAAGGATACAAAATGCCGACATTACGGGAAAAAGCGGTATTGACATCTGCACCGGAGGTCCCGGCACCCATCAAGCGAACCAAATCTGCAATTGTTGAAGTG
>Ga0105164_10000478_pt1 | contig 28250 bp, 22 predicted proteins | sample VDWuncwatermetaG_FD_89674 | JGI IMG/M metagenome (GOLD analysis project Ga0105164, IMG submission 89674) | Wastewater microbial communities from Netherlands to study Microbial Dark Matter (Phase II) - VDW unchlorinated drinking water | ecosystem: Environmental > Aquatic > Freshwater > Drinking...
AGTCAGTATTCACCGCCAATTTGACGCCCCGCTCAGCCGCCCGACGGCAGTTGGCGTCATTCAGGTCCAGCCGGTTGGGAAAAGAATTTATCTCCAAGGCGGTATTAGTATCTTTGGCAACGCGGAATATTTCCTCCATATCTATATCGTATGCATCACGAGTGCCCCATAACCGTCCGGTCGGATGAGCGATGATCTGCACGTATTTGTTTTTACAGGCACTGACGATCCGGTTAGTCAACTGCTGCCTGGATTGCTTAAAACCGGAATGGATCGCCGCCACCACAATATCAAATTCAATTAAAACCGCGTCCTCATAATCAAGCTTACCATCGGAATCTATTTCAACTTCAGCGCCATAAAGAACCCTGATGCCTTTAAGCCGGGTGTTAAGCTTTTCTATTTCTTCTTTCTTATTTTTAAGCCTGGCAACGCTTAAGCCGCCGGCTACTTTGAGGCTCTGCGAATGATCGGTAACAGCGATATAGGAATAACCCAGCGCTTTGGCGGCCGCGGCCATTTCCGCGATGGAATTCTCTCCGTCGGTCCAGGTGGAATGCGTATGCAGGTCGCCCTTCAAATCCTTAAGCTCCAATAACTGCGGTAATCCAGACTTGTTCGCCAGCTCTATCTCGCCGGTATTTTCCCTTAATTCCGGAGCGATAAAAGGCAGGCCCAGTGCCGCGAATACTTCTTCTTCGGTGGCACCGCTTATATATTTGTCTTTTTTAAATACGCCGTATTCATTGATCTTCAGGCCCTTCTTTATGGCCAGCTGGCGCAGTTTTATATTAAAATCTTTGGAGCCGGTAAAATATACCAGCGCCGCTCCAAACGACTTCTGTGCCACTACCCTGCAGTCTATCTGGGCGCCGTCTTTTACGCGCACGCTGGCCTTAGCGGCACCCTTAGCGGTAATATCCGCTACTTCCGGCAAGCTGCAGAAGGCATCCATAACTTCGGCCGGCTTTGATGACACTGCTAAGATGTCAATGTCGCGCACTGTTTCTTTAGAGCGCCGCAGGCTGCCGGCGGCGATGATTTTTTTTACGGCGCGCTCCTTTTTAAGCGGCTCAATAAAAACACGCGCCAGCTCCTCGGCGCGCGCCAAAGTCAACATCTTACGCGACTTCTTAAAAATCTCAATGCCCTTTGCGATATTGGCGATGGTTTTATCCTTAAAGCCGAATACCTGTTTTAATTTACCCTGCTTTATCGCCTTTTCCAGGGCGGGGATATTTTTTATCTTAAATTTTTCGTAAAGGAGTTTAGCGGTCTTGGGCCCTACCGACGGGATATCCAGAAGGGCCAGCAGCCCTTCCGGAACTTTTTTCTTAAGCTCCTGATATAATCCTATCTTGTCGGTTTTGAGGTATTCTTTGATCATCCCCGAGAGGTCGTGGCCAATACCGGGAATCTCAGAGAGGCGTTCGTTATGTGCTAACTCCTCTATGTCTTCGGACAGGCTGCCTATTGTTTGCGCTGCCCTTTCATAGGCGCGGATACGGAAGGAATTTTGGCCGAGGATCTCCAGGATACCGGCGATATTGCCAAAGATCCGGCTGATCTCTGCGTTTTTCATGCATTATTCTTACTTGTCTTCGGCGAGCGCTTCGTTTCCCGGGTCAAGCTCTTTTGCTTTCCGCAGGAAAAGATTGTAATTATCCAGGTCGCCTTTTTTCTTATATGCCTGCGCCAGGCGCGCGTTTGCCGTGGCAAAACTGGGAGCGATTTTTATTGCTGTCTGCAGTTCATCGATAGCTTTATCCAGGTTTCCGCCTGCGATGGCCGGCGCCTTCAAGTAAAAAGTCCCCAACCCAAGATGCACTTCAGGCAGGCCGGGCGCCAGGCTCTGCGCGGTCACAAAATAACTTTTGATCTGTGTGCCGTATTTTAATTTGCTAAATACCCATCCCTGCGATGAACGGCGGCTGTTAACTGTGCCCAGCATCATATAGGCCAGGGCCTTGTTTTCATCGTCTAAGCCCGGGACGGCCAAGGCCTTATTGATCAAGTCCAACGCCTCATCCAGCCGGTTATCATTATAGCGCAGATAAGACAGGGTGATCAGGCCCGAGGCATGGCAGGGGTCATTTTTGAGTATTTCATTTAACACCGCTTCAGCTTCGCTGAATTGACGCCTGCGCCTATATATCTCGGCCTTTCCCCAGAGCGCGTCGGAATCTTCGGGATCCTGCTCCAGGATCTTTTGGTAGACGCTCAGCGCCTGCTTATCTTCCCTGACCTTTAACATAGCGATTGCCTCGGTTATCAACGCATCCTTATCCGGCACCACTACTTTCTTAGGCGGCTGCGCCTTTATCTGGGGACAGACGATCCGGCGCTTGAATAAATGCGTGCGCGCGATAAACTTCGGGACAAGCACCCACGCCCATAATATAACTACTGCTAATGCTAAATATATCCTTAATTTTTTTTTCATTTATCCGGCCGCCACGGCATAACTGGCTTCAATGGTCTTGACCAGGTCCGCGAGCATCGCGTTATACGGCACCGGAATATTCAGTTCCTGGCCGAGGCGCACGACTACACCGTTAATAAAATCTATCTCGGTGCGTTTTTTCATCAGCACGTCGGCAAGCATAGAACAGACGTTGCCGCATGTTGCCTCGCAGACCGCTTCGGCCTTGGCCAGCGGGTCGTCATAGATCAATTTTATTCTTTTTCTTTTTGCCACACGCGTGGCCTCGGTCACAGCGCCCCGCAGGATCTTACGCGTCCCTTCGTGATCCAGGAGGCTGCCGTTTTTTAGCCGTGTTATCGCACCCAGCGCGTTGATCCCGGCGTTTATGATCAGCTTCGACCAGAGCAGGCCCTTGATGTCCTGGGTCAACCTTGTCTCCAGGCCGCATTTATTGAAAATTTCCCGGATCGCGCGCATCTCTACCGGGAGTTTTCCGTCGGAGCGGCCAAGCACAGTCTCGCCCTTTCCGGCAAACTTTACCCTGCCTTCGCCCAACAAAGTTGCGCCGAGGTTAGTGATGCCGCCGATCGTTTTTTCACTGCCTACGGCTTCGCTGATAAGCTCAATGTTGCCTATGCCGTTCTGCAGCGTCAAGACCTTGGAATTTTCCCCTACCAGAGATTTTGCCTGGTTGACCGCGTCTTTGGTATGGTAAGATTTTACACAGATGACCACCAAGTCCGCCTGCCCGATATCAGTAGTATTGGCGGTGATTTTAACGTTAGCTTTCCAGTCTCCGCCTATGCCTGTCACAGAGATGCCGTTCTTACTGATCCTTGAGGCGCGCTCCTTATCTTTATCCAAGAGCCAGATCTCCTCTTTCGTTTTACTTAGAATAGATGCCAGCAGTAAACCGATAGCTCCGGGGCCAACGATCACTATTTTCATTCTGCCTCCATAACCTTGATGTAGGCCTTCTTTTTTAATTCAGCCATCCAGGCGGAAAATCCTTCTTCCATTTTCTTGCCATACAAGAGTTCGCCGATATCATCCTGGGCCTCGGAAAGCGATATCTGCCCGGGGGCAATTATATTCTCCAATCTAAAAACGTAATATTTATCGTCCACATCCACGGGAGCGGAGACCTCACCGACGCCCAGTTTGAATACCGCATTCTCTATTTCTTTTTTTACTCCGCCGCCCTTAGGAACCTGAAGTTTATTCACCGTCATCGGGTACCTTGCGGCCAGGTCCGTAAGCTTCTGGCCGGCAATAAGGTTATAAGAAAAAGTCTTTGCCAGGTCCTCGTTCTCCAAGGCATAGGCCTCAACTTCGCGGGTTTCAGGCAAAAAGAATTCCTTGGCATTTGCATTATAATAACTTGTCACCTCTTCCGGCCGGACCAGGATCTTGCTTTTTACCTTGCGGTCTATGATGGTAAAAATAAGCATCTGTTCCCTGATCTTTTTTTCGATATCCGCCGGCACCATGCCCTGTTTTCTTAGGTCCGCCTGGAATGCTCCGTCGCTGCCGTATTCCCTGCGGATCTCATCTATCCTGCCCTTGATCCTGTTTGGGTCTATTTCGATCTTTTCCTTCTTTGCTTCCTGCAGAATCAGGCAATCCTCGATAAGGCGGCCCATCAAATCAACCTTTAATGCCTGCCGTTTTTCTTCCAGCTCCTTGCCCTGGTACTGCCTGGATAACTGAACGTTCGTAAAGTTCAAAAAATCGCTCATATCCTTGGAGGTGATCACGTCCTTGTTGACCACGGCGACGATCTTGTCGTCGGCAAAGGCAGAGGGAACCGCGCATGTAACGGTAAACATTAAAATAACAAACGTACTAATCCATCTTCCTGTAGGGGCGGGTTTTAAACCCGCCCCTACACTGGATTGTCCTGGTATATTTATGTCAATGCCCGATTTTTTCCCCATTCATTATCCCCGCTTTCTGAAAACTGCTGATTGCCTCGCGGAGCAGGCGGCAATACAGGTCAAAGCCGATAGCAGTAATAAAACCGTGTTGTTGAGCTCCCAGCAAGTTACCGGCGCCCCTAAGCTCCAGGTCTTCCATGGCGATCTGGAAACCTGCGCCAAGCTGCGTGTATTCCTCTATAGCAGCCAGCCTTTTACGGCCGGGGCCGTCCAGGGATATCCTTTTTGGCAGTAGAAAATAGGCATAAGCCGGACGGTTAAACCTGCCTACCCTGCCGCGCAATTGATGCAGGTCCGATAAGCCGAATTGGTGCGCGTTATTAACGATAATGGTATTGGCGTTGGGGACATCTATGCCGGATTCTATGATCATCGTGGAGATCAGGCAGTCAACGTGCCCTTTAAGGAATTCGGACATCACCTGCTCCAGTTCCTTAGCATGCATTTGGCCGTGGCCTATCGCCAAACGCGCGTCAGGCGGCAGGATCCTGGCCAGCTTAACTTTCACTTTCTCTATGTCCTGGATACGGTTATGCAGAAAAAAAACCTGGCCGCCCCGGCGCAATTCCCTTGATGCGGCCTGGGCGATAAGATCATCATCATATTCTACCACAAGCGTCTTAATTGGCAACCTATTTTGAGGCGGGGTATTGATCACCGACATGTCTTTTGCGCCCATCAGGCTCATGTAGAGAGTGCGCGGTATAGGTGTAGCGGTAAGTGTCAGGACAGCGGTATTCACCCTGAGGGCCTTAAGTTTTTCCTTGGCCTTGACCCCGAAACGCTGCTCTTCATCTATGATCACAAGGCCGAGGTCCTTAAAAACCACGTCATCGGAAAGCAGCCGGTGCGTGCCAATGACGATGTCCACACTACCCTGGGCAATGCGCTTGACGATCTTATCCTGCTCTGTGGCGGTCTTAAAACGGCAGAGAAGCTCTACGTTGATGGGAAAATCTTTCAGCCGCGCGCTAAAATTTTCATAGTGCTGTTCGGCGAGGATGGTAGTCGGCACAAGATAGGCCACCTGTTTATTATCCATTACGCTCTTGAAGGCCGCGCGCATGGCCACTTCGGTCTTGCCGTAGCCGACGTCGCCGCAAAGCAGGCGGTCCATGGGCTTGCCCGATTCCATATCGCGCCTTGTCTCTTCCATCGCCAGGACCTGGCCGGGTGTTTCTTGGTAAGGAAAAGTTCGCTCAAATTGTTTTTGCCACTGGGAATCCGGGGAAAAGGTAAAACCCTTGGAACTCATGCGCATTGCCTGCAGAGTCAAGAGTTCCCAGCTGAGTTTTTGGACGCCTTTTCTCGCCTTTTCTTTGTCCCGGTTCCACTCCTTAGAGCCCAAACGGTAAAGCTTGGGCTTTCGGACGTGAAAGGCGATATATTTGGCCACCAGGTGCATCTGGGCAACAGGCACGAACAATTTTTCCTGGCGGTCATATTCTATGACCAGGTGGTCGCTTGATTTATCCTTCAGCTTGATCTTTTGCATGCCCAGGAACCGGCCGATGCCATACTCGTTATGCACCACGTAGTCGCCGGCATTAATGTCCACGAAGTTGGACATCGGCGCCTCCGCGCTAAAGGACGCAAGCTTCGCGGCATGCGTTCTTTTAAAGGGAAGGATGATCACTACTTTGTGTTCCCAGAGAGGAGCGCCGGTAGCGGGATCAAAAGTCTTGATCGAGGAAACTGTGCTGTTATCCAGTTCTACGCGGATGGGTAATTCAAAAGAAAGCGGAAAAATATCCAGTATCCCGCCGCGCCGGGCAAGGTCGCCTTCTTCGGCAACTTTCTCCTGGCGGGTATAGCCGTATTCAATAAAAACGGGCATGATATTTTCAAGGTCAATATTCATGCCCGTGTAAAGTTTCAGGGATTTGAACATACAATAAAAATCACATGTTACGTAGGACGTCCGCTCGCTTTCGCTCGCTCGGACGTTAGACGTGGGACGTTTTTGATTTTACGTCCTACGTCCTTACGTCCTACGTCCTACGGAACCAGTCGTTCACCTATTCTTACGGCTCCAAGCAAGCACCAACGGCGAAGCGATAAAGACCGTGGAATAAACGCCGGATATAAACCCGACAAACAAAGTAAAGGCAAAATTACTCAATACTTCGCCGCCGTAGAACAATATGGAGACCACAACCAAGAGGGTCACTCCGGAGGTCAAAAGGGTCCTGCCCAGAGTCTGGTTAACGCTCAAGTTGATCAATTCTTTAAGTGTGAGCTTACGATACAGGCGCATATTTTCTCTCACGCGATCGTAGATCACGATGGTGTCATTAATAGAATAACCGGCAATGGTCAGGAAGGCGGTAACACTCAATAAGTCGATCTGCCTGTTGGTAAAAACCAAAAAGGCCATCGCCACCAAGACGTCGTGGATGAGCGCTATTACGCCGGCGACGGCAAAGTTGATATGCTTAAAACGGAAGGCGACGTAGATAAGTATACCGACCAGCGACCAGATCAACGCCTGGATTGCCTTATCCTTAAGATGGCGGCCGGCGACCGGCCCGACTCTTTCCACGCGCAGCACCTGTATATCCTGCTGGGGGAACGCTTCTTGTAATTTGACCGTGATCTCCCGGCTTTTATCCTCAGAGGTCCTGATGAGCACGGCGTTAGGATTCTCTTTGAATTGCTGGATGCCGGCATCCGCCGCTCCGATGTCCTTTAAAACCGAGCGTACATCTTCTATTTTAGGAGGCGCCTTAAAACTGTATTCCTGCAATTGGCCGCCGGCAAAATCGATCCCGTAAGCCCCCTGGCCCTTGATCAAATAAAAAATGATCCCCGGGACAATCACCAACAATGAAATGGCATAAAATATTTTGCGCTTGCCGATAAAATCAAACTTTGTCTCCCCGATCAATTTCAACATCGGCAGGGAATTCTTTAACAAACCCAAACTCAGGAGCAGTTCAAATATGGTACGGGTGACTACAATGGCGGTAAACATGCTGGCGACAAGGCCGATGGTCAGAGTCACGGCAAAACCGCGGATGGGCCCGGTGCCGAATTGGAACAAGAGGAATGCCGCGATCAGGGTAGTCAGGTTGGAATCAAATATCGCGCTGAAGGCGCGGGAATAACCATTAGCGATAGAGGCGCGCAGATTTTTTCCTGATGCCAATTCTTCTCTGATGCGCTCATTGATCAGCACGTTGGCGTCAACTGCCATACCCAAAGACAGGACCATACCTGCAATACCGGGTAAGGTCAGGGTCGCAGAAACCCCCGGAAACAATATCGGCAAGAGGCCAAGGCCGCCTAAGATCATTAATAAGTTCAACAGCAGGGCAAAGTCGGCAATTACGCCGGCCAAGAGGTAATAACCTGCCATAAATATAAAAACCAGGATACTGCCGATAACAAGTGCCTTAACACCTCTATTTATGGAATCAGCGCCTAACAGCGGCCCGATGGTCCGCTCTTCTTCTATGCGCATGGGCGCCGGGAGTGCTCCGACCCGCAGCACCAATGCCAGATCCTGCGCCTGTTCAATGCTGAAGCGCCCGCTGATCACCGCTTCTCCGCTTGGTATGGCTTCTCTAATGTTCGGGGCCGACTGCACCTTGCCGTCAAGAACGATAGCTAAACGGCTGCCCACGTTGGCAGCGGTGATCTCGCCGAATTTTTTGGCGCCTTCGGCGTTGAGCTTCAGGCCTACTGCCGGTTCACCGAACGAACTTTGATTAAACTGTACCGATGCATTCGTCAGGGCATCGCCGGTTAAAAGCACTTTGCTCTCAAGGAGCAGCGGTTCATTGTCATCCTGGCTGTATTTTAATTCGCAACCTTCGGGTGCGGCACCTGCCAATGCTGCCTTCAATTTTTCCGGGTCCTTTGAAACAAGCTTAAATTCCAGCATCGCGGTCTTGCCGATAATATCTATGGCGCGTTCCCTGTCTGTGACACCGGGAAGCTGGACCACGATCTCGTCTTCGCCCTGCTTCTGGATGGAGGTTTCCCTGACGCCAAACTGATCAATCCTGTTCCTGATCACTTCCAGCGCGCGGTCTGCCGCGTCTTCCTTGGCCTCATTGCTCAGATGCGAAGTGTCCACCTTCAGCAACAGATGCATCCCGCCTTTTAAATCCAGGCCCAGGTTTATCCTCTTATCCAGCGGAAAACTATAAAACGCGCAGATTGCCATTACCGCTAAAATAAAAACAGACTTATAAATCAGTTTCTTTTCCATATGTGACTGCTCCTTATGCAAATTATACAAATGGGAATAACGACCTATTTTTTATGCGTCTATCGTCGGTAGGCGTAGGGGAGGTTTAAACCTCCCCTACGCTCTTACGTTTCACTGTAGGGGCGGGTTTAAAACCCGCCCCTACCCTATTCTATTTTACGCCTGCGGTTTCTTTATGTAAGAAACACAGCTCTTCTCTATCTCGATCTTGACGTTCTCATCCACGCGCAGGATCACGGTCTTGTCTTTGACATTGACGATAGTGCCGTGGATACCGCCTGTGGTGACCACGTCATCGTTTTTGTTCAATCCGGTGAGCATCTTTTGATGCTCTTTTTCCTTATTCTTCTGCGGCCTGATGAGCAGAAAATAAAAGATGACAAAAATGATGACTAACGGGAACAGGTTGACAAAAGGGCTAGTTTGCGATGTTGCTGGCATTGTGACCTCCTGTTTAGATACCAAATATGCAAATTAAGTAAAAAATCAAAAGTAAAAAGGTAAAACCACAAGTTAAAAGTAAAAAGTAGAATCTTTAAAAATTTAAGTTTTAAGCATCACTTTTAATTTTTTACTTGTACTTTTGCCTTTTGACTTTTTACTTTTGACTTACCTTGGCTTGTTTCTTTAATAAGCTCTTCACCGTCGGCGAAAGCTGGGCGCCGTTTTTAACCCAGGCCTCAATACGCTCTTTTTTCATTTTGGCGGCTCCGGTAAACGGATTATATGATCCCAGCTCTTCAAGTATGCGGCCGTCTCTGCTTGTTCTTTCGTCAAAAGCCGCTATTCTGAAGAAAATTTTACCCTTGGGATTTTTACCTAATCGTCTCAAACGAATATGCACTGCCATAACTTGAATCCTCCTTTTTCGTCGTTCGTATTCCGTCGTCCGTCGTTCGTATACCGTCGTTCGTTTTTGTAGGGACAGAATATTATTCTGTCCCTACAATGGCTTCGATTAACGCCTTTGCCTTATTGACCGTTTCATAGTATTCTTTTTCCGGCACGGAATCTGCGACCACCCCGCCTCCGGCCTGGACATATGCCGCGCCGCCTTTTATGACCACGGTCCTGATGGTAATGCAGGTATCCATGTTATGCGAAAAACTGAAATACCCGACACAGCCGGCATAGGGGCCGCGCCGTAAGGTTTCCAGTTCGTCAATGATCTCCATGGCGCGCACTTTGGGGCTTCCGGATACGGTCCCTGCCGGAAAAGCCGCCTGTAATACATCATATACGCTATATTTATCCCTGTCAAGGACTCCCCTTACTTCGCTGACCAGATGCATCACGTGGGAATACCTTTCTATGCTCATAAATTCGCTCACCTTGACTGTCCCGCTTTTAGCCACCCTGCCAATATCGTTACGGCCCAGGTCCACCAGCATAAGATGCTCGGCTCTTTCTTTCTGGTCGGCAAGAAGCTCTTTTTCCAACTTAACATCTTCCTGTTCGTTGCGGCCACGGGGCCTGGTCCCGGCTATCGGCCGGGTCTGGATGATCCCGTTTTCACAGCGCACCAGCATTTCAGGCGAAGAACCGGCAATATAGAACCCTTTTAGCTTTAAAAAATACATATACGGCGACGGATTAAGGCTTCTTAAGTCGCGATAGATCTGAAAAGGCGGCTTTGCAGTTTTTACCTTAAAGCGCTGCGACGGAACCACCTGAATAATGTCGCCTGCTTTAATATATTTCTTGGCGCGCAAGACTATTGCCTTAAAGCCGGTCTTGGTGAAATTGGAAGACACCTTGGGTTTTGTAGGGACAGGTTTAAAATCTGTCCCTACAGATTCGTAAATAGGCTTTTTAAAGTCTTTTTCAATCTCTTTTATTTTCTTTATTGCTTTTTCGTACAAACGTTTCATTTGCGCGATTGTAGGGGCGGGTTTTAAACCCGCCCCTACGGGCTTAGTAGGAAGAAAAACATTGTTGATGATTTTAATGGTATGGTTAATATGATCAAAGATCATCATCGTGTCGGTAAGCATAAAAACCGAATCCGGCAGTTTGAGGTCGTCCGGATTCTTGTCAGGCAGGCGCTCAAAAAACCTGACTGTGTCATAGCCCATATAGCCCACCAGGCCGCCGTAAAAAGGCGGCAGCCCGGCAACAGAAACGGCTTTCTTATCCTGCATGATCAATTTGATCTCATCCAGCGGAGTTCGCGCGGTCTTGAACCTGACCGTCTTCTTTTTGCCGGGATAACTGATGCGGATATCGCGGCCTCTGCTTTCAAAGATAAGACAAGGGTCACTGCCCAAGAAAGAATAACGCGCCAGTTTTTCCCGGCCTTCTACGGATTCCAGTAAAAAGCCGTAATCGCCTTTCTGGATCTTTAAATATGACGACACCGGCGTATCCAGGTCGGCGTTGATCTCCTTATAGACCGGGATGACGTTGCCCTTTTTGCTTAATTTTCGGAATTCTTCAAACGACGGTTTATACATATCGTTATTGTATTCTTCGAGCGAGGACTCCGAAGGAGTCCGAGTCGAGAAGCGCGTGTTGTTCTCGACTCGGGGCTTCGCCCCTCGCTCGAACAATATTAGGCTATTTTTCTATAAAAACAACTCCTATTCCCCGTGTGGCATGCCCCGCCGACCTGCCGCACCTTGATCAACAGGGTATCCAGATCGCAGTCGTAGGCGACAGACTTAACGAATTGAAAATGCCCGGAAGTCAGGCCCTTGGTCCAATATTCTTTACGCGAACGCGACCAGAAACAAGTCTTACCCTGTTTCAACGTGCGCCGCAAAGATTCTTTGTTCATATACCCAAGCATAAGCACAACCCCTGTTTTATAATCCTGGATTATCGCCGGGATCAATCCGCTTGAATCGTATTTTAATTCGCCAAGGTTAAACTTTGTCATAAACGCACCGGAATACCTTTCCCTTTAAGATACTCTTTTACCTGTTTGATGGAACATTCCTGATAATGGAAAATAGACGCCGCCAGCGCCGCGGTCGCCTTTGTCCGGCTAAAAACCTGGTAAAAATGTTCCGGGTTTCCCGCGCCTCCCGAGGCGATCACCGGGATATTCACCGCACGGGATACGGCCTTGGTCAATTCAATGTCATAGCCGTCCTTGGTGCCGTCGTAATCCATGCTGGTCAGAAGAATTTCTCCGGCCCCTAAGCGCTCCGCGTCTTTTGCCCATTGCACGGCATCCAGGCCGGCAGGAGTCCTGCCGCCGTGGATGAACACTTCCCACTTGTTCCGTGGGACGTAGGATGTAGGACGTAGGACGTTATACGTAGGTTTACACGTCCCACGTCCCACGTCCTCACGTCCTACGGGACGCGTCATTTCTACGCGTTTAGCGTCTATGGCAACCACGATACACTGGCTGCCGAATTTGCCCGCTGCTTGCCGGATCAGATCCGGCGAACTAACCGCCGCGGTATTGATGGAGATCTTGTCCGCTCCGGCATTAAGCAGATCGCGGATATCCTCTATATTGCGAATGCCGCCGCCTACGGTGAAGGGCGTAAAAATATTTACCGCGATCTTCTCCACGAGATCGATCAGCGTCTTTCTATTTTCATAGCTGGCAGTGATGTCCAAGAAAACCAGCTCATCAGCGCCTTCGGCGTCATAGGCCTTTGCCGCTTCCACCGGATCGCCGGCATCTTTTAATTTCAGGAACTTGACGCCTTTTACCACCCGGCTATCTTTTATATCCAGGCAGGGAATGATCCTTTTGGTCAGCATTTATTTTGTTTCTGCGTCCAGGTAAGGGGCTAATGTTTTCCAGGTATTTTTGCCCACTCGTCCGTCGGCAGAAAGATTATTGGCTTTCTGGAACGCTTTTATCGCCTGCCGCGTCTGTTTACCCATTTTACCGTCCATTGAACCCGGGTCATATCCGGCCTTCTTAAGGGCGGCTTGAATTTGTTTTAAGCCGGGTTTTTTCAGCTTCGCCGCGTATTGAACGTTACCTGACTGCGCCGTCGCTGCTGCGGATCCCGCGGCACTCAAGCTTGCTGATGCCTCATCTTGGGATTGCCCCGGCTCTGGCCCCGTCTTCAAACTGGTGATCTCCGCGTCTTTAGACTGGATCTGCGCCTCTAAAAGCGAGATCTGATTTTTTAAGCCCTGCATCTGTAAATCCGCTTGTTTATTTGCCGAAGTGGACGCGCAGCCGCTTAATAACAACAATACCGGTATAACTGTTACGATGAAAATATTCCTTAGCATACCTACCCTCCTTTTAATGGTTATTATATTGACAAGTTCCGTGGGACGTAGGACGTGGCACGTAGGACGTAAATTCAAAAACGTCCAACCTCCTACGTCCGAGCGAGCGCCTGCCTGCCGGCAGGCAGGAAGCGAGCGGACATCCTACGGAACATATAGTTTTTTATACCCTCATCGCCTCTTTTAAAGTAAACTTTCCTTCATAAAGGGCTTTTCCGATGATTATACCGGTCAACCCGTTTTTTTCCAACAATTTGAGCTTAGATATATCGGTCAGCGCTGAAATACCCCCTGAAGCAATGATCTTTATGCCTGTTGCCTTTAATAAGGCTTTGATATTTTTTATGTTTGGCCCGGATAATGTGCCGTCCTTTAAGGTATCGGTATAAATAAATTCCTTAAAACCGATCTGTTTAATTAATAGCGCGAAATCTTCAACAGCCATCCCCGAAAAATCATCCTGCCATCCTTTTGTGGCGATGCTCTCTCCCTTGGCGTCTATGCTGACGATGATCTTTTCGCCGAATGAGGCAAAGGCCTTTTTTAAAAATGCTTTATCTTCGGCGGCGCGCGTACCCAGGACAACCCGGGTAATTCCGGCGGCAAGCAGTTCTTTTATTACGGCAATATCTCTGACGCCCCCGCCGAATTCCACCGGCACTTTGAGCTGGCGCACGATAACTTTGACAATAGGCAGGTTTTTAGGCGTGCCGCTGACCGCGCCATCCAGATCCACGACATGGATCAATTCAGCTCCCTGGGCTGCCCAGTGCTTGGCCACTTTGAGCGGGTCGCGCGAATACGTCTTCTGCGCGTCAAATTTTCCCTGCAGGAGCCTGACTACGCAGCCGCCTATTAAGTCTATTGCCGGTATAAGGATCATAGGTTCACGAAATTTTTGAGCATTTGCAAGCCGGCTTCCTGGCTTTTTTCAGGATGGAATTGCGTGCCGTAAATATTATCCTTCCAGGCCACGGCCGCGAAATTTAAGCCGTAAGCGCAGGATGCGGAATTTACTTTTTTATCGTCCGGTAGAGGATAATACGAATGGCAAAAATAGACATATGAACCATTCGGAATATCCTTCAATAGCGGGCATTCTTTTGACTTTATTTTTAACTGATTCCACCCCATCTGCGGCACCGGATATTTGGGCCTGGCCTTAAATTTGACCACCGACCCCTTTAGTAGCCCGAGGCCTTGGACATTGGGCGCCTCTTCGCTTTCTTGAAATAAAAGCTGCATCCCAAGGCAGATACCCAGGAAGGCCTTCTGGTCGGCGATATGCTCCCTAAGGGCATCGACCAGGCCGCGCTTTCTTAATTCGCGCATGGCGTCGCTAAACGCGCCCACGCCGGGTAAAACAACCTTATTGCATTTTCGGATATCCCGCGCCGTATTGGTCACAAGCGTCCTGCCCCGGCAGTTTTCCAGCGCCTTTTTTATGCTGTGAATATTGCCCATTCCGTAATCAATTATCGCGATCATCTTTAATCTATTACACCTTTCGTGGAAGGCACTCCCTTACGGCGGGGATCGATCTGGGTGGCTTGGTCCAATGCTATCCCTAAAGCTTTGAATACAGGCTCTAAGGTTGTGTGCAAGTCAGGACTGGCATTTTCAATCTTAATATTAAGATTCATCCCCAGGCGCTTGGCAAAAGATTCAAGAAAGTGCTGGGCGTATTCCAGGCGATAATTCCCTTCTTTATCCAAGGGCTCTAATACATCACCGGAAATATTTAATTTGAATGACCCTCTGCCGCTAATGTCTGCGGCAACACTGGCAATGACTTCTTCCATCGGTACGGCAGCTGAACCAAATCTTCTTATGCCTGATTTATCGGCCAGGGCCTTTTTAAAGGCATCGCCCAAAACAATGCCGATATCTTCGTTGGTGTGGTGAATGTCTATTTTAAAATCGCCCTTTGCCGCGATATCAAGGTCAAACATCCCATGAAAAGCAAACAGTTCCAGCATATGGTCCAGGATGCCGATGCCGGTATTGATCTTAGCCTTGCCTGAACCGTCAATGTTCAGTTTCAGCTTGACCCGGGTTTCCTTGGTCTTTCTCTCAATAACGGCAACTCGTTTCTTCATATTTTCCCCCGATTGCATTACTCCTGTAGGGGCGGGTTTGAAACCCGCCCCTACACTGCGCAACGTACCTGTAGGGACAGCATATTATGCCTGCCGGCAGGCAGGCTGTCCCTACACTATTATTCAAATCTCGCTTTCACCGAATCTAAATGCTTGCTTAAACCTTCAATAGAAGCTATTTTTTCCAGCGGTTCCCTTATTTTTTCCAGCGCTTTTTTGCTATAACTGATAATGTGGCTGGACTTCATAAAATCACAGACCGACAGGCCGGAGAAGAACCGCGCCGTCCCGCAAGTCGGCAGGACATGGCTAGGGCCCGCCACATAATCGCCGACTGCTGTCGGGCTGTATGGCCCTAAGAATATCGCTCCGGCATGTTTAATCGACTTCATCAGCCTTTGCGGGTTATTCACCAGGATCTCTAAGTGTTCGGGCGCTATTTTATTGCTGATCTCTGCTGCCTGCTCCAGGTTCTTGGTCAAAACAATAAATCCGTTGAGCCCGTCGGTGCGCGATTTTATTTCCTTGGCCAGTGCCCTGGAATTAGTGATCAGTATGGCCAGTCCCTTGGAGTGCTCTGCCTGCGCGCAAAGGTCGGCGATGATGAATTTCGGGTCGCTGGCGCGGTTTGCGATAATTACAAGTTCAGTCGGGCCCGCGGTCATATCAATATCTACCGTGCCGAACGCTTGCCGCTTAGCCTCAGTTACATAAATATTGCCCGGCCCTACGATCTTATCCACTGCCGGTATTGTCTTTGTGCCGTAGGCTAGTGCCGCGATGCCCTGGGCGCCGCCAACCCGATAGATCTCATCCACTTTTAAGAGATTCGCCACCACCAGTATGTGCGGATTAATAAAGCCGTTTTTATCCGGCGGGCTGATCATGACTATTTTTTTGACGCCGGCCAATTTTGCCGGCAGGACGGTCATATAGACCGTAGAAACTAACGGTGCGGTGCCCGCGGGAATATAGACGCCTACTTTTTCCAGGGGGGTTATGTTTTCACCCAGCACCACCCCGTCAGCATCCTTGATCTTCCAGGATTTTTTAATACTGCGCCGGTAAAAACGGTTGACGTTTTCAATGACTACCTTGAGGCTGGAGACAAAATTAGGGCTGATATTCTGGTAGGCTCCGCTGATCTCTATCTCGGAAACCTTTAACTGCCGGAACGTTAATTTTACTCCGTCAAATTTTTTTGTATATTTGAGCACTGCCTCATCGCCTAAGAGGCGCACATCATCCATAATCTTTCGGACGCGCTCTTCAAGGCGGTTTGGCCTTGCCGAAGACCGGTTGTAAATTTTTTCTAATTTTTTACTGCCAAAACGAATTATCTTCATATATTCGTCGTCCGTCGTTCGTATTTCGTCGTTCGTATTCGTAGGGACAGGTTTTAAACCTGTCCCTACGGGTTTGTCTCTTTGATTATTTTTCTCAATTCTTCAAAAGCCGCGTCCAACCCTTCGGGTTTTCCGCCGCCTGCCTGCGCGAAATCTGTCCGGCCGCCGCCTGAGCCGCCAATGTGGCTGGATATAGCCGAGATCATCTTTGAGGCATCCAGTCCTTTTTTGCAGAGATCCTCAGTCAGGCCCAATACAATAATCCCTCTTCCCTGGGCGGCTGAGCCAAGACAGGCCACGGTATTATTAGCCTTTTGCTTGATCGCGTCCATCGCTGAACGCAAAGCCGGCATATCCAGGTCGTTTTCTTTCCAGATGATCACGTTGATATTATTTATGGCCTCGGCCTTACCGAGCAGATCCGCCAGCGAATCTTTTAGCGCGCCGGCCTTTGCCCCGCTTTTCTGTTTTTCTATCTCTTTTACGCGCAGGCGCAGTCGCTCAATTTCCTGCGCCAGATTGTCCCGTTCCTGGTTGACTGCCGCCATGGCAAAAGTCCCGGTTGTTCCTTCGATCCTCCTGACACCGCTTGCCACTGACCCTTCCTTAATGATCCTAAAATAACCGATCTGTCCGGTATTTTTCAGGTGTGTTCCGCCGCAGAATTCTTTTGAAATATCCCCTATGGAGATCACCCTGACCTTGGACTCGTATTTTTCGCCGAAAAACGCCAGGGCTCCGCTCTTTTTAGCTGTGGCTAAAGGCATCTGCTGGACACTGACCGGCAAGTTCTCAATAATAAAACCATAGACGGTATTCTCGACCACCTCCAACTCTTCCTTGTCCACCGCCTTAAAATGGGTAAAATCAAAACGGAATTTTCCTTCCGTGACCAATGAACCCTGCTGCTGAACATGAGCGCCCAGGGCCTTTCTCAGTGCTGCTTGTAATAGATGGGTGGCGGTATGATTCCTGGCAATAGATAACCTGCGCTCTTTATTTATCCGGGCAGTTACCAGATCGCCTTTTTTAAAGCTGCCCTCTTTGACCTTACCGATATGCAAAGCCGCTTTCCCGGATTTTTTGGTATCACTGACAATGAACGTATTTTTAGCTCTTATGATCACGCCGGTGTCACCCGCCTGGCCGCCGGATTCCGGGTAAAACGGGGTTTGATCCAGGACAATATCCGCGCTTTCGCCTTTGTTTATTTTTTTGACTTCTTTGCCGTCTTTAATGATGATTAAGATCTTTGCCCGCGCCTCATATTCTTTGTAACCTAAAAATTTAGTCGCGGCCAACGTCAATCCAGGCGCTCTTGGGTCAAAAACATCGCCCTTCATGGTACTTTTTAGCTTTGAGCGGGTCTTTTGCTTTTCCATTTCCCTGCTGAATGCTTCTTCCGAAACCTTGATCTTCTGTTTATCCAGCCAATCCCGGGTCAACTCCATGGGAATGCCGTAAGTATCATAGACCTCAAAAGCCGCCATACCTGCCTGTTCAGCATCAGGTTTCTTGACAAAAACACTGAATTTTTCCTTGAACACTGCCGGCGCCGAGGACAGCGTATTTATAAAGTTTTTTTCTTCGTTCAAGATCATCGCCGCTATCTCTTCCCTGCGATGGTGCAACAAAGGATAGGGCGCTTTCATGATCTCGGCTGCCACCGGCACCAGTTTATGCAAAAACGGCTTTTCAATACCTAGTGCCCGCAGATGCAGAATGCTTTTACGGATTATTTTTCTGATCACATATCCGCGGCCCTCATTTGAAGGCAGGACTCCGTCATAAATGGCAAACACGGCAGCACGGATATGGTCGGCGATGGCGTAGACTAATCCTAAAGATTTTTTCTTATCAACGCTTATGCAGGGGCGGGTTTCAAACCCGCCCCTGCAATCATCTATTGCCTTTAAAAGCGGCTTAAATAGATCGGTCTCAAAATTATTCGGCGCCCCCTGCATCACCGCGGCCAGCCTCTCCAGGCCCATACCGGTATCGATGTTCTTGTTCGGCAGAGGTTCTAAGGTGGCGTCTTCTTTGCGGTTGAATTGGGTAAAGACCAGGTTCCAGATCTCTACAAACCTGCCGCAAGAACAGCCCGGAGAACAACCCGGTTTTTGGCAGCCCTTGTCTTTGCCGAAATCGTAAAATATTTCAGAGCACGGGCCGCAGGGGCCGTTCGGCCCTTCCAAAACGGCGGAGCTGGGCCAGAAATTCTCTTTCTGGCCCAGTTTGACTATTTTTTCCTCCGGGATACCGATCTTGTCCTTCCATATCTTATAAGCCTCGTCATCCTGCTCATAGACCGACACCCAGAGCACGTTTGGATTCAATTTTAATTCTTTGGTCATAAATTCCCAGGCCCAGCTGATCGCCTCCTGCTTAAAATAATCGCCGAAGGAAAAATTCCCCAGCATTTCAAAAAAAGTGTGGTGGCCGGTGGTCTTACCGACCTTGTCCAGGTCGTCGGTGCGCAGGCAGCGCTGGGAAGTCGCGGCGCGCTTATAGCCGGCATCAAAACCCATGAATTCTTTTTTAAACTGGTTCATTCCGGCTGGAGTAAATAAAACCGTAGGATCGTCCCCGGGGATCAAAGAATCGCTCTCTATGACCTTATGCGCCCTGGCCTTGAAAAAGTTCAGGAATTTTTCTCTTAATATATCGGCTTTCATTTTCCGTCGTCCGTCGTTCGTATCTGTAGGGACAGCATATTATGCCTGCCTGCCGGCAGGCTGCCCCTACATCTTTTCTATTACGTCTGTAATCACATCCGAACTAAAACCCCTCCGGACCAAATACGCGTAAACTCGGGCTCTGGCTTTATCGAAAGAGATATTTTTTAATTTAGTGAACTTGGCTTGCGCTAATTCCGCCGCTGCCTGGGTCTCAGAAAGCTTTTCCTTGTCTATGAAACCTTTTTCTTCCAGAAACGATACGGTTTCGTCGATCTCTTTGGAAGCAAAACCTTTTATTTCCAGGCGCAGGCGCAATTCCCGACTGCCGCGTTTCCTGAATCTTAGCAAAAGAAAAGCGTAATTCAGCGCCTTTTTTTGTGCGTCGCCGGTTTTTTTAGCCACATCTAACCTATGCTGATCTTCTTTCTGATCTCTTTTTCTAAGGTATCCGCCAGCTTCTGATTTTCTTTAAGCGCTCTTATGGCAGCGTCCCTGCCCTGGCCTACTTTCTCGCCCTGGAAGGAGAGCCAGGCGCCCGACTTTTCAATGATACCGGTGGTGACCCCGGCATCGATTATGGAACCTGTCTTGGAGATGCCTTCGTTATGCAAAATATCAAATTCGCCCTCGCGGAAAGGCGGGGCGACCTTATTCTTTACCACACGTACCCGGACATGGTTACCGACGACCAGGTCCCCAACTTTCAAAGTGGCGATCTTGCGCACATCCAGCCTGACCGAACAATAAAATTTAAGCGCGCGCCCTCCGGGTGTAGTCTCCGGGGAACCGAACATCACGCCGATTTTTTCCCTGATCTGGTTGATAAATATAACGCAGGTGCGCGACTTGCTGATCGCCGCGGTAAGTTTGCGCAGGGCCTGCGACATAAGGCGCGCCTGCAACCCGACGTGGGCATCGCCCATCTCGCCTTCGATTTCCGCCCGCGGGGTAAGGGCGGCGACAGAATCAACCACTACCAGGTCCACCGCATTTGAACGCACTAAGGTCTCGGTGATCTCCAGGGCCTGTTCGCCGGTGTCCGGCTGGGAAATAAGCATGTTATCCAGGTTAACCCCGATGATCTTGGCATAAGTGGAATCAAAGGCGTGCTCAGCGTCTATAAAGGCGGCTACCCCGCCTTTTTTCTGGATTTCCCTGATCGCAGTCAGGGTAAGCGTAGTCTTACCGGATGCTTCCGGGCCGAAGATCTCAATTACACGCCCGCGCGGCAAGCCGCCCACGCCCAGCGCCAGGTCCAGGGTCAAAGCGCCCGTGGGGATGGTTTCCACGTCCACCTTGACGTCCCCGCCCAGCTTCATGATCGAACCTTTGCCAAACTGTTTTTCAATCTGGGCAAGTGCGAGTTCCAGCGCTTTTTGACGGTCGGATGCGTGACGCGCATCTTCCTTTTCAACCGGCTGTGCCACTGTCTCTTTTACCGCTTGTTTTTTCTCTAAAACCATAACTGCCTCCATTGGTTAGGATAGTATTTGTGAAAGAATTATTATAACCCCAGCGCCTATTTCTGTCAAATCAAATTGCGCCGCCAAATCCTCCTCCTTTCTACTATAACAGACGCAGAGATCGGCAAAATCTAACTAAAAAAATTTGTGTGGACAAAATTTGAATTCAGCGTAAAATAATTTAATTACATAGCTGGAGGCCGCAAAATGAAGTGTTTGCTCGAAAAAAAGCCCAAATATTATCTGGATAGCGACGGCGGGTTCGTCATAGAGAACTACAACCACGCCAAGCCTTTTGCCAACTTTTTCCCCGGTATAGCCGGCAAGTTCGGCATCCCGATGTGGGTGTTTTACGTCAACCGCGGCCAAGCCATCTCAAGCTTTGGCATAAAAAGCAAGGACCAGGCCATACTGGAATTTTATCCGGCTAACAAGGCCTGGCAGGTCACCCCCTCCTGCGGTTTCCGCACCTTTATTAAGCTCTCACAGGGCGCCAAATCCATCCTCTACGAACCTTTTCACAACGGCTCCACCAACCTGGAATTCGACCTGGTCAACAAAATGAAGATAACCTCCCACGGCCTCAGCCTTCAGGAACACAACCGCTCCCTGGGCCTTGAAGCCAAAGTAGATTACTTCAACATTCCTAATGATTCTTACGCCGGGCTAGTCAGAATCGTGACCATAAAAAACCTTGGCCGCGCCACAAAAGCAATCCAGCTGCTTGACGGCCTGCCGCAAATAGTGCCTTACGGCACAAATCACTGGTGCCTCAAAGAAATGAGCCGCACCATCGAGGCCTGGATGAAAATAGAGAATCTGGAAAATTCCGTGCCTTTTTATAAATTGGCTGTGGACCCCTCTGACCGGCCGGAAGTCGTGCACATTAAAGAGGGCAACTTCTACCTCTCGTTTCATTACGAGAATAACCAGGCGCGCTTAATCAGGCCCATCGTTGACCCGCAGCATATCTTCGGCCCGGTGACTGATTTCTCCTGCCCGCGCCGCTTTTTATCCGAGAAAAAATTCAAGGCGCCCAGGAACGAACAACCGGCCAGTATGACCCCCTGCGCTTTTATGCTTGCTGATGCAGTATTGGAGCCGGGAAAAGAAAAAACATTTTACGCGGTCTCCGGTTATATGAGCAGCCTAAAAACGCTTAATTCCAGCATCGGCAGGATCATTGCGGCCGGCTACCTCACTGCCAAGAAAGACGAAAACAGAAAAGTCATCGCGGAACTGGAAAACAACATCACTACATCCAGCTCCAGCCGGGAATACGACCTTTACGCTAAACAAACCTATTTAGACAATATCATACGCGGCGGCTACCCGCACGTATTCAACTCCGGACAGGTGTTTTACCTGTATTCGCGTAAACACGGCGACCCGGAGCGGGATTATAATAGATTCCTGCTTCAACCTACCTATTTCTCCCAGGGCAACGGCAATTACCGCGACGCCAACCAGAACCGGCGCTCGGACGTCTGGTTCAATCCGGAAATCAAGGAAGAGAATATCGTCTCATTCTTTAATTTAATTCAAGCTGACGGTTTTAATCCGTTAGTGATCAAGGGTGCCGTTTTCACCGCCATAGAAACCGGCCTCGGGGAAAAAATACAAGGCCTGGTTGATGAAAAGTACCTGGCAACGATCCAGGCTTTTGTGAAAAAACCCTTTACGCCCGGCGAGCTGATCATGTTTATAAAAGAAAGGGGAATCGTTCTCAAGGTCACGCGCGAGGAATTCCTGGAAGTGGTCATCTCCTATTGCCGCAAATCCGAGGAAGCCGAGCACGGCGAAGGTTTCTGGAGCGATCACTGGGCCTATAACCTTGACCTGTTGGAAAGCTACCTCGGCATTTACCCGGAGAAATCAGCTGAGCTATTTTTTAAAAAGGGAATATTTACTTTTTTTGATAACATTGAGCGCGTGCGGCCGCGGCAGGAAAAATACGTGCGCTGCGGCAACAAATTCATGCAGCTTCACTCTGTAGCGCTGGATCATGAAAAAAAAGAAATGATCGCAAAACGCACCACCTCCCCTCATCTTGCAAGGACGCAATACGGCGAAGGCCAGGTCTACCAGACGACCCTGATCAATAAAATGCTCTGCCTGCTGGCGAATAAACTGGCGTCCCTGGATCCCTTTGGAGTAGGTGTTGAGATGGAAGCTAATAAACCCAATTGGTTTGACTCTCTAAACGGCCTGCCGGCGCTGTTTGGCTCCTCGAGCTGCGAAACTTTTGAATTAAAACGGCTGGCCCTGATCATTAAAGAGGCGCTGGTGAATAGCAAGATCGAGCGCGTGCAGGTCACCGAAGAAATAGGCAAGTTTCTCACCGGCCTTGAGGCGTTGATCGATGAATATTATGGCGGCGGTCCAGCGGATAAAGATTATCAATACTGGGATAAGAGTTACACCCTTAAGGAAGAATACCGCTCAATAACCAGGCTGGGTTTTAGCGGCCACGAAGAAGAGATCAGCGCCGGTGCGTTGATAAGTATAGCGGATAAGGCCCTGAGGAAAATTAACGACGGCTTGGCTAAAGCAAGAGATAAAGGAAAGGGGCTCTACAGCTCTTATTTTATCAATGAAGTTACCGTTTGCCGCCCCGCAAAAGAATCCTGCATTATGCCGCTTAAATTTGCGCAAAAACGTCTTCCCCTGTTTTTAGAGGGACAGATGCACGGCTTAAGGCTGGCGCAGACTTTGCAAGAAGCCAAGACAATTTATGAGGCAACAAAGAAAAGCCTGCTCTATGATAAGAAATTAGAGATGTATAAGGTTACGGCCCCCCTTGCCGGAATGCCGGAAGAGATCGGCCGCTGCCGCGTGTTTACCCCGGGGTGGCTGGAAAATGAATCCATCTGGATGCATATGGAATATAAATACCTGCTGGAAATGCTCAAGCAGGGGCTTTATGAAGAATTCTACTACGAGTTCAAAAAACTGCTTATTCCTTTTCAGAAAGCGTCCAGGTATGGCCGCAGCATTCTGGAAAATTCATCGTTTATAGTCAGCAGCGCCTTCCCGGAAAAAGACCTGCACGGCAATGGCTTTGTGGCCCGGCTTTCCGGCTCAACCGCGGAATTCCTGCATATCTGGCTGTTGACCAACATCGGGCCGCGGCCGTTTACTTTTGATGCGAAATCGGGACTAAGCTTACGTTTGCGGCCGATTTTGGCCGGATGGATGTTTGACAAGAAAGAAAAAACTTACGGGTTTAATTTCTTAAGCAAGATCTGGGTGACTTATCACAACCCGGCCAGGAAAAATACCTTTGGCCCGAACAAGGCGCAAATCCAGAAGATCATGTTCAACGATAAAGACGGCGCGCTCGTCGAGCTCCACTCCGACACCATCCCCTCCCCCTACGCCCACCAAATCCGCTCCCGCCAGATCAAATACATCGACATCTTCCTCAAATAAAGGGGACGTTCCCCAAGGTGCCACCCTAGCCGATTCTAACCTCTTTATCTACAATATGTTGTAAAGCCTCTATTCTAAAAATAGGTAGCTGTCCCTGACTTTAATTTCCAGTCTGATTTCCTATTTTTCTCTGCCTGAAAGCTTTTTTAGTTCATCCATGAAAATATATTCGACACCGGGCTGCAATTCCTGCGCTTTATATAAATCATCCCACGCTTTATCATACTGACCCCTGTGAAAATAAAATTCTCCTCTGCAAAGGTAAAAAAGCGATTCCTTAGGCAAGTTTGCGATAGCTTTGTTATAATCAACCAGGGAGCTGTCATAATCATTGATTATTTCATATAGGCCGGCACGATCTATATAATCCCACGGACCCATTAACCCTAATTCGATTAAATTAGCATAATCGGCAATCGCTTTAACGGCATCGCCGCTTTTAGAATAAAGTTTTACCCTTGTTCTAAAAAAAACCTCTCTGCGCGGTTCAAGATCTATCGCCTTACCAATATCAATGAGAGCGCTATTCAAATCCCCCAACTCCTGATAGCTCATTCCCCTATAATAAAAAGCATCGGCAAAATCCGGCTTTTTATTAATAGCCTCATTGCAAAAATAAATCGCTTTATCAAAATCTTTTCTATCAAAATACAGACGGATCTTGCCCAGATATGCTTTTATGTAGCCGGGATCGATCTCAATGGCCTTATCATAATCTACGAGCGCGCTTTTATAATCTCTTTTCGCAGCATAAGCATCACCCCTATTGCAGTATGCCGAAGTATAACCATGATCAATCTCTATTGCTTTGGTAAAGTTCGCTATAGCGTTAATCGGATCGTCTTTGTTAGAGTAAATTATGCCCAAATTTTCGCATACCCAGGCCATTTTAGGATCAATCGTTAATGCCCTCATATAGTCCGAAGCCGCCGCGGTAAAATCGCCCTTATTTTGATAGGCTAATCCTCTTTCGGCAACAGCCCAGACATAGTTATTATCTATCTTGAATGCCCGATCAAAATCCTTAATCGCCAAGTCGTATTGTTTATTATCAGAATAAGTTAAGCCCCGGTAATAATAAGCGGACACGTTATTAGGATCTATTTCTATCGCCTTGCTGTAACATAAAACAGCATTGCTGTAATCTTTCTTATTTCTGTAAATATGGCCCTTACCGTTATAAGGTGGGCAAAAATTTGGATCTATTTCAATGGCTTTATTAAAATCTTGGAAAGCCTTATCATATTCGCCTTTGTCGCTATAAAGATATGCCCTGTTGCTGTATGCATTCCTATATTCGGGATCAATCTCAATGGCTTTAGAATAATCGCTCATGGCCAAGTCTATCTGGTTCATGTCTTTATATATAATCCCACGGTTGTTATACGCCCGCTTGTACTTTGGATCGAGTTCCAGTACTTTATTATAATCCGATAATGCTTTCTTATTCTCTTTTATATCCGCATAGAATAAGCCCCTGCAATTATACGCATCTGCGTCATTAGGATCTAATTCAATGGTTTTATCAAAATCGGCGATAGCTTTATCAAATGAGCCGATCTCTTCATAAATATGCGCACGTTCATAGTAAGCGTCCTTGAATTTCGAGTCAAGCTCAATGGCTTTATTAAAATCATTAAGCGCCTCGTTATTCGCCATTTTTCCTCTGAACAGCGTTCCCCTCATATAATATAACTGCGTAGAATATGGCTGTATATCTATGGCATAATCTAAATCACGGATTGCCAGATCAAATTGCCTGATGTAAGCATATGCTCCTGCCCGCATAAAACGAGCTTCGAAATTATTCTCGTTATCTGCGATAGCCTGAGTGTATATGCCAATCGCTTCATTAGCGGTATCCCTTCCGGGTTGCGTTTCTTTAGGCTGTTCTGAATTATAAAACGAGTCATGGGCTCCGTATATATCTAATGGAAACCATAGCACAAGTGTTATCTGTAAAATTAATAATGTAAAATCAATTTTCTTCATTTTTTTGGTAATTTTCGCCATCCATCCGGGATAAAGAAAGAAAAAATACAATAAAGGGGACGGTTCTATTTTTCTGCCTTCGGCGGCCTGCCCCTGACCTCTCTCCTATTTTTTATGCCATAAGACTGCTGATATCTATCGATAAAGGATTGACTGCCGATATATAGCTTATTTTCAATCACCCTTGAGTTTATTATACTTTCATCAACCACGAAATCAACATAGTTTTTCTGCCTTGCGGAAACAGAATCAGACATGCCCAGATAAACAGGGCTGGCTGTGATCAGAGAATCCGGCTTACCCTTTGCATAAAAGTTATAATTGGAGAAGAGGTAGTGCCCGAGATGGTCTACTATGCCAGCTCTAAGATGTGGTAATCCATCAGACAATAATGCAAGATATCGATCTTATTCCCCTGTTTTAATTCAAGCAGTAGATTGTAATACCTAAGCTTATCATTGTCATCATGAAAAACATTCTGCCGGTTATTTCCCCTGCAGATAACGTGCAGGGCAGCATCCAAAGCCATTACTCTTTTAGTCCGTGGCATAAAAATCCCCCCTTCCACTATTAATAGACGCGGAAGGAGGGAAAATCTAACTAAAAAATAGAACCGTCCCCTTTATTGTTGTCAAAGAGCTAGGAGGAATTAAGTACTGTGCCCCCGGAATTTCCCGGAATTTAAAAATAGAGCCGTCCCCTTTATTGCCCTTTATTGTTTTTCATTCCACCAATTGATATATCTTTCGGCTTTTTCTTGCTCACTCATTATTTCAGACCTTTTAATAAGATCAACGCCGGATATCTCCCTGACCGCATACCATAGAAAAAATTGGCTTTCATTCCATGAATTATTTTTACCATCGGTAATTTTTTCAATTAAAAATGGCAGAACAGGCTTACCTAAATTAACTATTCCTCTATACGGTTCACAGTTTATATAATCATCACTTCTTGAACTAACCGCGATATTCGGTTTTTCTATATATTTTAACCATTGGGCATATAAGATTATAAATTTACTTTTTATTATATTCTGATCGTCCTGAACAGTTTGTTTAACCATCATGTCTCCTTGAGTGTTTTCTGCAAATGAATAATTGATACATAAAATAATGGCCGATAACCCAAACAAAGTAATTATATATTTTATAACTTTATTTTTCATAGTATCTTTCTGCTTTACCATAAATATCTCCTTCCAAATCTTGCAGTTTATGCACAATTCGATATGATTGTCCTAATTTACTCTCATACCAATCGCCGCTTATTCTAACAGCACCATGCTGAGGTTGCCCATCTTTAACGAATAATGCGACTTGGCCTTGACTTTCAGAAGTAACTTTGAATCCATGAGAAGCATATAAATTGTCCATTCCGGAAACAGTTTGTGTCGGATTAATCCAACTGCCCGTTTTTCCTAACGTCCAAGCAATACAGTTATAATTCGATGTCGGCTCGCCAGTAATTCTAAATTCACCCAAATTTGGAAATACTTGCTTCAATTGAATAGTTTCTAAAACCGTGGGTTCCCGTCCTAACGAACTTGTACACAACCCCCACAGATCTACATAGTTTATCGGATCGTTGTGGCAATAAAGGTAAGCGTTCGGGCCGTCGTACATCCCCGATGGATCCCTGCTAATGAATCTGCCTATCTTTGGATCGTAGTAGCGGGCGCCGAAGTAGACCAGGCCGGTGGAGTCGGTTTCTTTGGAGAGGAAATTGTTGTGGTTTGTGGTGCTGCCGGATTGAGTGAGTATGTTGCCAAATGCATCGTAGGTGTAAGATTGACTGGTTACGCCGGTTGAATTAGTGAGAGTTGTGACACTGCCTAAGCCATCGTAGTGGTAGTAGTTTTGCTGGGTGCCAGCGGTTGAGCTAATAATGCCCCCTATTCCGCCTGCGGCATTAGGGTTACGGATGTAGCTTGCGGTAGTGGTGCCACTTGAATTACGCTCAAGGATAACACTCATTCCGTCATAGATATAATTGGTGGTAGTGGAACCGAATTTGACGCTTACCCTCTTGCCTTCACCGTCATAGGCATAGATTGCTTCGTCGCCTGCGGCTCCTCGCAATGACACTAGCCTATTCTGACTATCATAGGTAAGGTTGGTAGTCTTACCCTGCTCCTCCTTTCTGGTGAGATTGCCGTTTGCGTCATAGGTGTATTTAATTTGAGTAGTGGTGATGCCGGGTTCGTAGGTTACGTTTATTGTTTTTGTAGAGGTGTTGTCTAAGCTGTCTTTGGCGATCACGGTGATGGTATTTTTGCCAAGACCGAGCGGAATCTGAACGCTAAAGGTATTGCCAACAAGTGTAGCAGTAACGCCGTTTACGGTTATACTTTTTACGCCACTGCTTAGGTCGCTGACTGTGCCGCTAACGGTAATTTTCTTAGGGCCGGATGAGCTGGTAAGGCGGGTATCTTCCTGGATGAGCTGGTTAAGTGA
>Ga0105164_10000480_pt1 | contig 28238 bp, 26 predicted proteins | sample VDWuncwatermetaG_FD_89674 | JGI IMG/M metagenome (GOLD analysis project Ga0105164, IMG submission 89674) | Wastewater microbial communities from Netherlands to study Microbial Dark Matter (Phase II) - VDW unchlorinated drinking water | ecosystem: Environmental > Aquatic > Freshwater > Drinking...
CTGGGCTGATACTGCATTCAGACCGAGGTAGCCAATACGCGAGCCATGAATATCAAGCCTTGCTCAAGCAGCACGGCATTGTGTGCAGCATGAGCCGTAAGGGGAACTGTTGGGAAGTGACTTTAGCAGGCATTTTGGCGTAGCCAAAAGCTCGCATAATGCGGTGATGGAGCGGTTCTTCTTGAATCTGAAGATGGAGCGGGTATGGCAACGGGACTATGCGAATCAGCTGGAGGCGAGGAAAGACGTGACGGACTATATCGTGGGGTTTTATAACTGCGTGAGACGACACGCGGCACTGGGCAATGTCGCACCGATCGTTTATGAACAGCAAGAAGCAGCAAAATGTCCTATCGTCGTGTCCGAAATTACTTGACCACTACACACAGCTTAAGCGGAGTGAATGGGATGCACGATAACCACATGCTCAGCAATCGTGTCAGCACATAAAAATGCCGATTATCATGCATCTGGGCACATTATCCTTACATAAAATTGACACCATCTCCCCCTTCACCTAAAGTCCTACGCCTTTGGGATTGCCAGATACAAAGCACGCCATCAAGCCCAGCCCCCACATAACCACCAACCTTTCCATGTCCACCCTCATCCCCTCCCTAGGTGCCGCCCGCTTTGATGCGCGCGGCGAGTTGCGTCTTGCCGAACGCCTGAAGGATTGCCTCGAAGACAACGCTTGGGTGTGGCACAACATTCCAGTCGGGCCTTTTGGCAGGCATCCTGATTTCGTGGCATTGCATCCACAGCAGGGCATTGTGGTGCTAGAGGTGAAGGACTGGCGGCTGGAGACGATAGGCAATGCCAACAAAAATCAGGTGGAGCTGATCACTGATCGCGGCAATGTGCTGACTGACAATCCCTTCGTACAGGTGCGCGGCTATATGTTCAACGTGGTGAATGCGCTGAAGCGCGAACCGCTGTTGGTCATTGAGAGCGGTGGCTTCAAGGGGCAGCCAGTGTTTCCATTCGGGCATGGTGTGGTGTTTTCCAACATCACGCGCAAGCAGTTTGAGCAGACCGATTTGCATGAGGTATTTCCGCCGGAGCGTTGCATCTTCCGCGATGAGATGTCGGAGAGTGTTGATCCCGATGCTTTCCGCGAACGGGTGTGGCGCATGGTGTCGCGCCGCATTGGCTCAGGGTTGACCCTGCCACAGATCGACCGAGTGCGTGCGTTGCTGTTCCCAGAGATTCGCGTTACCCAGATTGCGCTGCCGTTTGATGATCCTGCGCCATCCACGCCCGCCGATGACCGTTTGCTGGCGGTGATGGACATGCAGCAGGAGTTGCTAGCGCGCAGCATGGGCGAGGGACACCGCATCGTGCGCGGCGTGGCGGGTTCAGGCAAGACGCTGATTCTGGCGTTCCGCGCTGAGCAAATCGCGCGCGCGGCAAGCCGCCCTGTGCTGCTATTGAGTTATGCGAACGGCATCTCGGGGCGGTTGGAGAATGCGATGCAAGACAGAGGCGTGGAGGACAAGGTGATCACTTCGACCTTTCATGCTTGGTGCTACAAAATGCTGCGCACCTATGACATTCCGCATCCAAGCGAGAAGGAGATTCCCGACTATTCGGAGCGGCTCGCTGGCAATGTGCAGGCGGTGCTCGATGCCACCGAGCGCGGGTTAATTCCGAGCGGGCAATACGATGCGGTGCTAATCGACGAAGCGCACGATTTCGAGCCGCAATGGCTGGCACTGGCGGCAAAGATGGTGAACCCAGATACCAAGGCGTTGATGATCGTGTACGACGATGCGCAGGCGATCTACAAAGGGCGCAAACGCCCGGTGTGGAAGCAGCTCGGCATCGAGGCCGCCGGGCGCACCACAGTGCTCAAGGTGAATTACCGCAACACCGCGCAGACCTTGCGCTTTGCGCGCAAATTCGCTGCCGATGTGATCGGCGCGCCAGGCGTATGCGCCGGTGACGAGAGCGCGATCCTGATGCCAGAAGACGGCGGGCGCGAGGGAGTGGAGCCGATGGTGCGCTCATGCGTGAGCTATGACGGCGAAGCCCACGCGATTGCGGAATGGTTGCAAGGTCGCAAAGCCGCTGGGTATGAGTGGGGGCAGATGGCGGTGCTGTATCCACGGCATTTCATCGGCGGGTTATTCGAAAAAATACTGGCGAAAAGCGGTGTACCAGTTGATGTAGCGAAAGTGCACGGCAACCGCGTACAGACCGAAAGTGATGCAGTGCGCTTCCTCTCCATGCACACTGCCAAAGGGCTAGAGTTTCCCTGCGTAGCCATCGGCGGATTAGGTGAGCTGAAGAAAATTGAGGACATCGAAGACGACATCCGCTTGACCTACGTCGCCATCACGCGCGCCACACATGAGGTGTTTATCACTTACTCGAATATGTCGGAATTGGTGGGGCGGCTGGTGGTGTAGCAGCATTGACATATGAACGAACGTTCTGTAAAGTTTGCAGCACGTTCGTTCTGTAGGAGTCTGCCATGAGTGATTTCAATTCCACTAGCGAGGCTAGTGCCAACCCCAAAGACCAAGAGTATTTAAGCCGTTTGCAAGATTATTACGCCGAGTGGAAAAGCATTCCTTCGTACGCTAAGTTGTGTGAAGTATTCGGCATCACCTCTAAGTCTTGGGTTAAGGCAATCTTGGATAGGCTGTGTGCAGCAGGTTTTATCGAGCGCACACCCGATGCAATGTGGGTTCCCACCCGTCAATTTTTTGCTCGCCCGCTCGCCGAAGCGACAGTACAAGCGGGAATGCCACAAACGATCAGCGCGACTTCTGGCGATTATTTTTTGATTGACGAAATGCTGATTGATACGCCGTCTAAGACCACGCTGATTACGGTTAAGGGCGAGTCGATGATAGATGCGGGCATCCACGATGGCGATGTTGCGGTGATTGAGAAGCGTCACACCGCTAATATAGGCGACATCGTGGTGGCAATAGTCGATGATGAATTCACCCTTAAAACACTAGACAAAGAAAAAGGACAATTTATTTTGCGCCCCGCCAATCCTGCCTTTGCCGTCATACGTCCACACGGCAAGCTCGAAATTTTTGGCGTGTTAGTGGGTTTAATTCGCAAGTATCGGAGATAACCATGGCGACCTTATTGCAAAGCAAATTGCGCAACCTGCCGTCCTCCTTGCTGTCGCTCACCTACCCTAGCAAAGCCTTATTTAATAGCCAATTCGCGTTATTGCGTCATGCCGTCCCCGCAGGTATTCCAAGTGCGGCCGATGACGAAATCGAAACGCGCGTCAGCCTAGATGAGCACCTGATTGAGCATAAAGAATCGACCTTTTTCATGCGCGTGGCTGGCGACTCAATGCGCGGTCTGGGTATTTTTGATGGAGATTTATTGGTGGTTGATCGCGCCCTAGCTGCTACCGATGGCAGTGTCGTGATTGCGGTGGTGGCGGGCGAATTTACCGTTAAGCAACTTATCTACACCGCAACTGGACGATTGCTACGCGCCGCGCATCCTGACTATGCCGATTTAATTATTCAGCCCGAACAAGACTTTTCGATTTGGGGCGTAGTGCAATGGAATGTACACAAGCTGGCAGCGCAAAACCAAGAGCACTATCGCTGCTAATTAGCGGCTGTCACGTCGGGCTCTAACAAGGCACTAATGTCTTGCAAGGCTGGGAGCTCTTTCAAACTGCGCAAATTCAAATCGTCTAAAAGACGCTTGGTGCTGGCGAACAGCTCTGGTTTACCCGGCACATCGCGCGTGCCAACAATATCTATCCAGCCGCGCGCCTCCAGCGTTTTGAGAATTTGTGCTGAAACCGTTACACCTCGAATTTCTTCGATGTCACCGCGCGTAACAGGCTGGTGATAAGCAATGATGGCAAGCGTTTCGAGTACCGCACGCGAGTAACGCGGCGGTTTTTGCGGATTTAATCTATCCAAATAAATTTGCATGTGGGGGCGCGCGCGGAATCGCCAACCGCTTGCCACGCAACACAACTCAACGCCGCGCCCTGCCCAACTGCTCGCCAATTGATTGAGCAAAACTTCCAACTGTCGATTGTCTAACGAGACTTCGCTGAGCTTTTTTAATTCGCTTAATGGCAAAGGTTCGCTGCTGGTGAGCAGCGCGGTCTCCAACACGATTTTGAGCGCTTCGGTGTTCATTTTTCCATCGAACAAATCCGTGCTGATGACGGCATTATTTACCGCTAACACAGCGTTTTCGACAGGCTCGACGGGAACTATTTTCTGACTCAGCTCATTCATCGTTAATGGCGCGATTGGTGCGGACATAAATGCTCCCAAAAGTTTCGGTTTGTTGAATCTCGACTAAAAATTCTTTAGCTAATTCGAGGACGGCAATAAAAGTGACGACCATTTTTGGCAAACCATCGTCTAGCTCGAACAGACTTTCAAACAGCACATATTCGCCACTTTTCAAACAGCGCAACACATGCGTCATTTGCTCGCGCACCGATAATTGTTCGCGGCGGATGGTGTGGTGCTTGGCGTTTTTAGCACGCGTTAGTAGCCCTAACCAAACTTGCTTCAAGTCTTCCACGCTCACCTCTGGCAAGCGTTCTTGCACAGTGGTCTCAATTAGAACTTGCACGATTTCAAAATCACGCTCGGCTTGAGGTAGCTCGTTTAATTGCTGCGCCGCCAATTTCATTTGTTCGTATTCGAGCAAGCGGCGCATCAATTCGGCGCGCGGATCCTCGCCATTGTCGTCGGCAATTTTGCTGATTTTTGGCAACAACATACGCGATTTAATTTCAATCAACACCGCCGCCATCAGCAAATATTCCGCCGCCAATTCCATGCGATTACTTTGCATCAACTCGATATAACCCATGTACTGACGCGTCAATTCCGCCATAGGAATATCCAGCACATCGAGGTTGTGGCGACGGATTAAATACAGCAATAAATCCAGCGGCCCTTGAAAAGTTTCCAACACCAACTCCAGCGCGTCTGGCGGGATGTATAAATCCTGCGGTAACGCCAACATCGGCTCGCCATGGATGCGCGCAAAGGGAATCAGTTGGAGTTGGCTGTCGCTCATGGATTAGGAATAACTCAAGCCCATCGCTTCACGCACATCGCGCATCGTGTCACGCGCCAGTTCGCGCGCTTTTTCACAGCCATCGGCGATGATGTTGCGCACTAGGGTTGGGTCATCAAGATAGAGTTGCGCGCGTTCCCGCATCGGACGTTGCTCTTCTAACACGCCTTCAATCACGGGCTGCTTACATTCGATACAACCGATGCCCGCACTCTTGCAACCCTGCATCGCCCAGGCTTTGGTGGCTTCGTTGCTATAGACCTGATGCAGAGCCCACACGGGACATTTGTCGGGATTGCCCGCATCGGTGCGGCGAATCCGCGCGGGATCGGTGGGCATGGTACGAATTTTTTTCGTCACGCTGGCTTCGTCTTCGCGCAAAGAAATGGTGTTGTTATACGACTTGGACATTTTTTGTCCATCCAGCCCTGGCATCTTGGAAGCTACGGTGAGCATGGCTTGCGGCTCGGACAAAATCATTTTTCCGCCGCCTTCCAAATAGCCAAACAGACGTTCGCGGTCGCCGTGACTCAAGTTCTGTTGTTCATCAAGCAAAGCCTTCGCCGCTTCCAATGCTTCGTCGTCGCCCTGCTCTTGATAACGCACACGCAATTCGGCATACAACTTAGATTTTTTGCTGCCCAATTTTTTAACAGCGGCTTCCGCTTTTTCGGTAAAGCCAATTTCGCGTCCGTAAATGTGATTAAAACGGCGCGCAATTTCGCGAGTGAATTCGATGTGCGGCACTTGATCTTCGCCGACGGGAACTTGCGTGGCGCGGTAAATCAAAATATCCGCGCTTTGCAGCAAGGGATAGCCCAAAAAGCCATAAGTGGATAAATCTTTACCCGATAACTTTTCCTGCTGATCTTTGTAGGTTGGCATCCGTTCCAACCAACCTAGCGGCGTAATCATCGACAGCAATAAATGCAGTTCAGCATGTTCTGGCACGCGACTTTGTATAAATAACGTGGCATGAGCGGGATCAACACCCGCCGCCAACCAATCTATCACCATGTCCCAGACGCTTTGCTCGATGACTTGCGGCGTGTCGTAATGCGTGGTCAGCGCGTGCCAGTCGGCGACAAAAAACAAGCACTCGGTTTCGTGCTGCATCTTGATCCAATTTTTCAACACACCGTGGTAATGCCCCAAATGCAAACTACCCGTCGGGCGCATCCCCGATAAAACACGATCAGCAAACATAGTTAAATTCCGAACAAGAAAGAAATAATTTGATACACGCTATTCACCAGCGGGCTCAGTATCCATGCCAACACGGGCGTAATCGCCATAAAAATCAGGATAAACATGCCATACGGTTCGAGCTTGGCGAGTTGAAAAGCCTGACGGTGCGGCAACAAACTCACCGCTACGCGTCCACCATCTAAGGGCGGTAAAGGCAATAAATTGAGCACCATCAACACCACGTTAATTTTGATGCCGATGGCTGCCATTTGCAGCAACGGTTGGGCGAAATAACTATCAGGATTTAGCAACGCGACTTTGTAAAAAATCGCCCAGCCCATCGCCATCAGTAAGTTTGACGCAGGGCCTGCCAATGCCACCCACAACATGTCTTTCTTGGGGTTGCGCAAGGCAGAAAAATTAACGGGCACAGGCTTTGCCCAGCCAAATAAAATTCCGCCTAACGCCAGTGTTAATAATGGCAGCGCAATGGTGCCAATGGGGTCGATATGACGGATGGGATTTAAGCTAATCCGACCTTGCAGATAGGCGGTCATATCGCCGAAATGACGCGCCACATAGCCGTGCGCGGCCTCGTGCAAAGTAATCGCGAACAAAATCGGAATCGCCGCGATGGAAATGGTTTGTATCAGTTGTTCGATTTGCATGTGATGAACATAAATTGATTTATTGGCGCGCAGTGGCGTAAGAAAATTTAATTGAGGCTTCCATTGTTTGAGTGTTCAGTGCACCCTGCAGTGATTTGATACGACCGCTCGCCAGACGCATACTCAGCAGGGGGTTGACTTGCCAATCAAGATACGCAGTAGGTGCGATTATCGCACCCCCACTGCTATCTACCGCCCCCCCCCCTGCTGCACCCAGTAACATTTCTGCACCTACGCGCAGCTTTTCATTGTAAGGATGAGACTGCCAACCCAAACCAAATAAACCTGCCGAAAAACCACCTTCATTTTTTCCAGCGAAGGCACTGTGCGCTTGTCCACTCAGATAAAAGTTCTCATCAAGATAGTGATTAATTTTAAGTGTCAGCACATCCATCGCATTGACGCTGCCATTCTTATGTGCGGTATGCAAATAACGACTTGCACCTAATAATGCTTCGTATTGGTCAAGCTGAAGGGGCTGAGGCGCAGCAAAGGGGTGATCTAAATCTAAGCTTAAATTTGCTGCCACATAGCGGGCGCGCATCCTGCCTGTTGGTGCGGTGGCATAACCGGCTTCAAGCGCAAGATGCGTATCTCGATTCAAATTCAGCGTTGTGATTCCGCCAAGCTTGTATAGCTGCCCGCCACCAACTGACACGACTCCACCTCCACCCATGCCAGCTGCTAAGCGTGCCCCCATCGTTGCATCACCTTGCAGCACCGCAGTTTCAAGACCGACTGAACCTAAAAATTCGGCATAGCCTGCAATCCCTCCTGTGGCAGCCCCTGCCGCTTCAATGCCCCAAAAAAAATGCTCGGTCAGCAATTGCTCCAAACGGAAACCAACTAAACCTATCGTTTTTTTTGCACTCGGTAGCGGCAAAATTTGCCCTTGATACATCCCCATCACCGCATGTACTCGATCAAAACCAACCCCACCTCGCAACCATTGAGCTGAGGTCTTATTTACATCCTCACGCTGTAAAAACTCAGCGTCAGATGACAGCACCAAACCAAATTGATTACTACTAATCGTGCCAGAAGGAAAGCGCACATGTGACATTGAAACGCCGATGTGATGCCCGCCAAAATTGCGGAATAAATCAATATGTGGACGCAACATCAGCCCACCGCCAACTTGTGTATTCGCACTTCCGCCGCCACCGCCACCAAGATAAAACCCGGTTTCCCAATCCCATTGCGGATTGATTTTTTGATGCCAAGCGAGCTCTGAGCCTATCGTAAAAAAACCACCGCGCTGTCCAGTAAGTGCACCGTAGGTCGCGCCACCAAAATATAAATTTGGCAGGGTTTCAACTAAATAATTAACGCCCAACAAGCCCATATTTTCATTTTTGGCAAATTGAATTTTTTCTGCTGTCAGCCGTGCCAGAGCAGCACGATGCGTCCACCCTTGAAACTCTTCCGCCTGTGCAAGGCTGCCAAAGAGGGCACTAATAAAAATAATAATTAAGCGGTACATTAAATTAAATGCCAAACGCGCTGGCATCACCCGCCCCCTGTCTTAGTAACACTGGGGTAGCACCCGTCAAATCAATCACGGTGGTGAAATCCAAGCCTGCTGCGCCGCCGTCTATCACCGCCTCTACTTGGCTTTCCAGCAGTTCGCGGATAGTTTCGGCATCGTTCAACGGCCACTCGGCATCAGGCAAAATCAAAGTCGAGCTCAGCATCGCTTCGCCTAATTCTTCCAGTAAAGCCAAGGCAACGGGATGGTCGGGAATGCGCATCCCGATGGTGCTTTTTTTGGGATGTTGCACGCGCTTAGGCACTTCTTTGGTCGCCTCTAAAATAAAGGTGTAGTTGCCTGGCGTATGGCTTTTTAACAAGCGAAAATTGTGATTGTCCACGCGCGCGTATTTGGCGATTTCAGATAAATCACGACACATCAAAGTCAGATGATGCTGCTCATCCAACTGGCGAATTTTGCGGATGCGCGCTACGGCATTTTTGTCGTCTAAATGGCAGCCCAGTGCGTAGCAAGAATCGGTCGGATAAACCACAATGCCGCCCGCACGCAAAATGTCAGCCGCCTGACGAATCAAGCGGCTATTGATGTTGGTGGGATAAATGGTAAAAAATTGCGCCATGCTTTACTGCACTCCTAAAGCCGTCCAGACCGGACGACAAATCAACGGTAAATCGGGTAGCCGCCCTAAATCGCGATAGCTCTCTTGTGGACCATGGAAATCTGAACCACACGATGACAGCAAATTAAATTGCTCCGCATAACGTGCGAATTCGGCGTACTGCTCCTGACTATGACTGCCCGTCACCACCTCCAGTGCGCCGCCACCGAGGGCAACAAACTCGACGAGCAACTCCTGCATGGTTTTTTTACCCATCGACTGTTTGCCGACCATATATCGCCCTGGGTGGGCGATGATGGCGATGCCGCCTGCGCCTGTAATCCAACTAATCGCGTCACTCAATGCAGCCCATTGATGCGGCACATAACCAGGCTTGCCTTTGGCTAAATAACGCTTGAATACGCTTTTCACATCGCGGCAGTAACCTGCCTCAACTAAGTAACGCGCGAAATGGGTGCGCCCTATCATATTGACGTTACCCGCATATTTATACGCGCCCGCCAACACCCCACCCACTCCCGCTTTGGCTAATTCATCCGACATTTTTTGCGCGCGCACACCACGTCCGCTGCGCACGCCCTGCAAGCCCGCTACCAGTGGCGCGTAGTTCACGTCTATACCCAAGCCGACAATATGCAGCGTATGGCTGCGCCATGTCACCGAAATTTCCACGCCGTTGATAAACGTCATGCACAGTGCTTCAGCCACACCGCGTGCCTCGCTCAAGCCCGCTACGTCATCGTGATCGGTCAACGCCATGGCACGCACGCCACGCCCATACGCACGTTGCACCAGCTCGGTGGGCGTGAGCGTGCCATCGGAAATGTTGGAATGGCAGTGAAAATCAAAATCTATCATTACAGATCGCCGCCGCCCTTCTTCATCGCTTTACCCTCTTCGGCACGCTGACGGCGCACTTCTTTAGGATCAGCAATGAGCGGGCGATAAATTTCAATGCGATCTTTATCGCGCAGCACGGTATCGGTTTTAGTCAGCTTGCCGAAAATGCCAAATTTATTTTTCGCCAAATCTATTTCGGGATGTTTAAGCAAAATACCGCTCAGCTCTAAGGCTTGCGCAACTGTTGTGCTGGCTGGCACAGTCTTTTTCAACAACGTTTGTTCTAAAGCAAGGGCGTAAACGATTTCGATGCTGAGGGTGTCGCTCATAAATAAACTTTCATGGATAAATTTTTGCGGCGCGCTGAATAAACGCATCGACAAAACTATTGGCAATGTAATGAAATACTGGACCAACTAACTTTTCTAAAAACTTATTAGAAAACTCGTAATGCAAACGAAACTCTATTTTACAGGCGGTTTCGCTCAACGGAATAAATCGCCAACTGCCGTCCAACTGTTTGAAAGGGCCTTCTTGCAAAGTCATCGCGATGTATTGCGGCGGGGTACGGATATTTTCCGTCGTAAAGGATTGTTTAATATGCATATAGTCGATGTGTACCGTGGCATGAACCTTGTCGTCACTGATTGGCGTGACACTGCCGCCGCCGCACCAAGGTAAGAATTTAGGATAGTCCGCGACGTTATCCACTAAGCCAAACATTTGCGCCGCGCTGTGCGCGACTAATACCGATTTTTCCACCAACGCCATACGAAACCTCTAAAAATTCATTTTTGCGAGCACCCGCGACGCGGGTTGCCTGCTTAAATCGCTTGGAGCGAATCGCTGCGTCGCGTGTTGGTTACGACACAACCTAAAGACTAGTCTCTACCGCAACTCCGTTGTCGCTCATTCCTAGCCTATCTATTTGATATGTCCGCGTCATTCGCTGATAAAGCAACTAGCCATTCGACTAAGCCAGCAAGCTGGCAAGTCGCTGGTTATGCGCGGCTTCTTGCGCTTCATCTTCAAAAATAAATTTTTAGAGGTTTCGCAAGCCAGCCTGACCGCCTGAAAATCAAAGGCTGGTAGAATAGCCGAATACACCGCAAAACTCACTCTATTCCGCATAAAAATGAGCATTATTCAAAATAAACAAGCCTTTCACGACTACTTTGTCGAAGATAAATACGAAGCAGGCATCATGCTCGAAGGCTGGGAAGTGAAAGCCATCCGCGCAGGTCGGGCACAACTCAAAGAAGCCTACGTCACGATTAAAAACAACGAGTTATTTCTGTTTGGCTCGCACATCAGCCCGCTAATCAACGCCTCCACGCATATCCACCCCGATGCCACGCGCACCCGCAAACTGCTGCTCAATCGCGCAGAAATCGACAAAATTCTCGCCAAAGTCAAACGCGCTGGCTACACCGTGATGCCGCTGGATATGCACTTCAAAGGCGGTCGCGTCAAACTCGCCATTGGTCTTGCCAAAGGCAAAAAACAACATGATAAGCGCGCGACCGAAAAGGAAAGAGATGCGAAACATGAAGCTGCGCAAGCAATGAAAAAAGTACGGCTCGCTTAAAGTCGCGCTTGCGGTGTAGGCTCATATTTGCACCGCAAATGTGAAGCTCGCCAAGCGAGCGGCCGAAGCCACAAGCGCACGACCGAAAAGGAAAGAGATGCGAAACATGAAGCGGCGCAAGCAATGAAAAAAGTGCGGCTCGCTTAAGCGTCATCAAATAGAAAGCATCGTGTTATGAAATTCGACTGGCTAATTCCCCTACTCTATTTCTGTCTTGCCGTTTGGTGTTTGTGGATGGCACGGCGTGGTTATCGCACGCGTGAATTGCTGTTCAAACGCGGCACTAAAGGCACTGACTTAGCCAATAACCCCCTATTAATTTGGGCGCAAATCATCGCTGTTTTCAGCTTAGGCTTGGGCATGTTGATTTACGCGAGCGTATATTTATCGCTCATTATCACTCACCAGTAAACCACAAGGAATGACTATGACTACGCATCAAATCGCCTATCTCGCAGGCGGCTGTTTTTGGGGGATGGAAGAATTAGTGCGACACATTCCTGGCGTACTTGCCACCGAGGTCGGCTATTGTGGTGGTAGTGCCGAGACGGCAAGCTATGAACACGTTAAAACGGGCAAGACAGGACACGCCGAAGCCTTAAAAGTTGAGTTTGATGCGACGCAATTAAGCTATACGCATTTGCTGTTTGAGTTTTTTCGTATGCACAATCCGACCACGCCGAATCAACAAGGCAATGACATTGGTACGGCATATCGTTCGGTGATTTTTTATGTCGATGCCGAGCAGCTTGCCAATGCAAAAAATGTGATTCAGCGAGTCGATGCAAGTGGCGAATGGCACGCGCCTGTAGTGACCGAGCTCACGCCCTATCAGGCTTTTTACCGCGCGGAAAACTACCATCAAAAGTATTTACTCAAAAGTCCGCTGGGCTACACCTGCCACTTTGTCCGCCCACTCGTTTTAGGTGAAAAAACCTAACAAAATAGGCTAATGAAATAGGCGTTGTTGCAGGGTCTCTTGCAACGATTTATCAAACTGCGCAATCGGCACAGGTTTGCTAAATAAATAACCTTGGAATAAGTGACAGCCCTTGGCAATTAGAAAATCCCGCTGCGCCACAGTTTCTACGCCTTCGGCAATCACCTCGATATTCAATGCTTGTGTCATGGCAATCACCGCTTGCACAATCGCCGCATCGTTGGCATCTGTCGCCAAGTCACGAATAAACGAACGGTCAATTTTTACTTGGTCAAACGGTAAACGCTTGAGATATTGCAGCGATGAATAGCCCGTACCGAAATCATCCATCGAAAAATGAATGCCCATGCCGCGCAACAGCTCCATTTTAGAAATGGTATCTTCGATATTGCCTAACACCGCACTCTCGGTCAGCTCTAATTTCAAGCGCGCGGTATTGATATGCGTGTCAGCCAAGATTTTTTTCACTTGCTCAATAAAATCAGTTTGATGGAATTGTTTAGCACTGACATTGACCGCCAAAACTAAATCCCGCGTCAGCACATCTTGCTGCCATTTTTGCAGCTGTTTACAAGCCTCTTGTAACACCCATAAGCCTAGCGAAACAATCAAACCTGTCTGCTCCGCGTGCGGAATAAATTGATCAGGCGGCACCACGCCACGCTGCGGATGTCGCCAGCGCACCAAGGCCTCCGCCCCTACCGCACGATATTGGCTATCAACTTGCACTTGGTAATACAACATAAATTGTTTTTGCTTGAGCGCGTTGCGTAGCTCCACATTTAAGCGTGCATGATTATCTAAACGAACCTGCATAGATTGATCAAAGAAGCGCACCAGATTACGTCCAGATTTTTTCGCTTGATGCATCGCAACATCGGCTTGTTTGAGTAAATCACTCACCGATAGCGTATCGGCTTGAATAAAAGTCACACCGATGCTGGCACTACAGTATTGGGTCATCATCGAATCCGTATGCAGCGGAATCGCACTGCCCAAGTAATACGGTAATGCCAAGGTGGCGCGAATTTTTTCGGCGAGGCTGGCGGCTTGTTGTTGAGCACGTTTCGCATCGGCCTCTAAGCCTGATAACAACACCACAAATTCATCACTGCCTAATCGTCCCAAGCTGGTCGTTTCACCCACACAACGGCGTAAACGCGTCGCCACTTCGATGATGACTTTATTGCCAACTTCGTGCCCTTGCGTATCGTTGATGTGATTGAATTGATCAAGGTCGATGCACATTAAACATGCCGAATCTAACTGGTGCTTGACCTGCTCTAAGACAAACTGCAAATTGGTCTGAAACATCACCCGATTCGCCAGTCCAGTCAGCGAATCGTAAAAGGCTAATTGATGTACATCCGCCTCCATACGCATCCGATCGGTAATGTCGTGAATAATCGCAAATTGCAACTCACGTCCATCCACATTCAGTGCCGAGATATACAGCTCGACCGAGCGGCGTTGTCCATCACTTAAACGATGCTGCGCAATACGATGCTCAAGATCGTCATTGATAGTGCTGCTGTGGCAGTCCAATTCAATTTCTGCCATATCCAGATTACGCATTTGCTGCATCGAATAGCCATAAAACCGACTGGCTGCCGCATTCGCTTCAATCACCTGCCCCACCACAGGATCAATCAGCAACATCGGCGTCAAGGGACGTTCAAACATTTGCCGAAAGCGCAACGCACTATTTTGTAAAACTTGGGTACGACTATTTGCCTCTAAGCGCAAAGCAATATTGTCGAGTAGATAAGCATTGGTATGACGCATACCTAAAAAAACAAAACTCAGAAACCACAACATCGAAACTGAAATAGGCAAAGCAAAATCATCTAAATTGATAAACATCCTCAACATAAATGGCGCGATAACTAAAGTGAAAAACACCATCGCACAATATAAATCAACCGCGTAACTGACTGCCACACTGATAGCAAGTCCCGCTAAAGCGAAGCCTATAAAAACCTGATACTCAATTAAATTTTCAGGAAATAACAGCAAGGCTGAAGCACCCCAAATCAGCGCAGCTGCCGTGGTGCCTAAGCGAAAGCGTAGCAACCAATGTTCAGGATGCGCGACAACTTGAGCACCTGCGTAAGCACGACCATCTAATAGCCGCACTACTGCCACGGCAAACAAGGCTATAAACCATCCTGCTAAAACCGACGGCGCAATCACGGCGGACAACACATAAACAAAAATAGCAGCTAACACTAGACCACTGATTACACCAATTTTTTGCCAACGGTAAAGCGCTTGCAGTTGCTCAAACTGCATTTCAGGGTTAAACATAATTTTTGCCACTAAAGTTTGGATTGCGGATTGCGGATTGCGGATTGCGGATTGCGGATTGCGGATTGCGGATTGCGGATTGCGGATTGCGGATTGCGGATTTTCGTCTGAATTGACCATATATTAGTTCCCTGTTTTTTTACGAAAGTTGCAACTACACAGAAAGCTATTTTGGTTTTTATGCCCTGAAACCCAATAATAACATGCCTTACAGGGCGAGCCTTGATTTACATCAAGATAAATTTATTCCCTATCATCACGACAAACTCAACTGCGTCTCGCTTTATAATCGCGCCCTTTATTTTGTCCCCACGGAGTCGTCGCTCATGTCGCACAATCTGTTTAACACTCGCCAAATTTTCAATCTCAATGCAGATAAACAATCCACCCTCTATTCGCTACCTGCTTTAGAGGCGGCAGGTATAGGAAAAATCGCGCGCCTGCCCGTCTCCATCCGCATCGTGCTGGAATCTGTATTGCGCAACTGCGACGGCAAGAAGGTGACGGAACAGCACATCCGTGAGTTGGCGAACTGGCAACCGAACGCGGAGCGCACGCAAGAAATCCCGTTCATCGTGGCACGTATCGTATTGCAAGACTTCACCGGTGTGCCCCTGTTAGCTGACTTGGCCGCGATGCGCGACGCCGCCGCCGCGCAGGGCTGCGACCCTAAACTGATCGAGCCACTGGTGCCGGTGAATCTAGTGGTTGACCACTCGGTTCAAATCGACAGCTATAACAATCCGAACGCGCTCAAAATCAATATGGAGCTGGAATTCGAGCGCAACACCGAACGTTATCGCTTTATGAAATGGGGCATGCAAGCCTTCGACACCTTCAAAGTCGTGCCACCCGGCATCGGCATCGTGCATCAGGTGAACTTAGAATACTTGGCGCGCGGCGTGATTCAAAAAGAGGGTGTGACCTACCCTGACACCTTGGTCGGCACCGACTCGCACACCACCATGATTAACGGTATTGGTGTGGTGGGCTGGGGCGTGGGCGGTATCGAAGCGGAAGCGGGCATGTTGGGGCAGCCGGTGTACTTCCTGACACCCGATGTGGTCGGCGTGAATCTGCAAGGCAAGTTGCGCGAAGGCGTGACCGCGACGGATTTGGTGCTGACCGTCACCGAGTTGTTGCGCAAACATAAAGTTGTGGGCAAATTCGTTGAGTTCTTCGGCGCAGGAGCCAGCGCGCTGTCCGTACCCGACCGCGCCACCTTATCCAACATGGCCCCCGAATACGGCGCGACCATGGGCTTCTTCCCGTGGATGAGGTCACCGTGCAATTCATGAAGAACACTGGCCGCACGGCCGATGAAGTGGCCGCATTTGAGGCCTACTTCAAGGCGCAAGGTCTGTTCGGCATCCCTGCTGCTGGAAGCATCGACTACAGCAGCGTGGTGGAATTAGACTTGAGCAGCATCGTGCCATCACTCGCAGGTCCGAAACGTCCACAAGACCGCATCGCCCTGCCTGATATGCGCGACACTTTCAACAGCTTGTTCAGCAAACCTGTCGCGGAGAATGGTTTCAATCAGCCCGCTGATAAATTAAACACCCGTTACGCCACTGGCAAAGACGGTCTAGAGATCGGCAACGGTGATGTGCTCATCGCCGCGATTACGAGTTGCACCAACACCTCCAACCCTGGCGTATTGCTGGCTGCGGGTCTGTTGGCGCAGAAGGCGGTCGCAAAAGGCTTGAAAGTCGCGCCGCACATCAAGACTACGCTCGCCCCTGGCTCACGCGTGGTAACGGAATATCTGACCAATGCAGGGCTACTAGAACCCTTGACCCAATTAGGTTTCGGCTTGGCGGCGTACGGCTGCACGACGTGTATCGGCAATTCAGGGCCGTTGCGCGAAGACATCGACAAAACTATCACCGACAACGGTTTGGTGTGCGCGGCAGTGCTCTCTGGCAACCGCAACTTCGAGGCGCGCATCCACCCCAACCTGAAGGCGAACTTCTTGGCATCTCCTCCACTGGTGGTGGCCTACGCCATCGCGGGAAAAATGAACATCAACCTCGACACCGAGCCGCTCGGCATAGGCAAAGACGGTCAGCCCGTGTACCTGCGCGACATCTGGCCGAACAGTGCCGAAGTGCAGACCGTGATGAAGTTCGCAGCTGATCCTGCTGTGTATCAAAAACTGTATTCCGATCTCACCAAAGACCTGCCGTTGTGGAACGCCATCCAAGCGCCCACCGGCAATCTGTACCAGTGGGACGATTCCACCTATATCGCACGTCCACCGTTCTTTGACGCCGCCACACCTAAAATCGGCGACATCAAAAATGCAAAAGCACTGGCCGTGTTTGGGGATTCGGTCACCACCGACCACATCAGCCCCGCAGGTAGCTTCAAACCCACCACCCCCGCAGGTCAATATCTGCAAGCACACAAGGTAGAGCTCAAAGACTTCAACAGCTACGGCTCGCGTCGCGGCAACCACGAGGTGATGATGCGCGGAACGTTCGCCAACGTGCGCGTGAAGAACTTGATGCTGCCCGCTCATGCAGACGGCAGCCGCATCGAAGGCGGCTACACCCTATACAAGGGTGAACAAGTGGCAATCTACGATGCCGCGATGAAGCACATCGCCGACGGCACTGCCACCGTGATCTTTGCAGGTGAAGAATACGGTACGGGTTCATCACGCGACTGGGCAGCGAAAGGCACACAACTACTGGGCGTGAAGGCCGTCATCGCCAAGAGCTACGAACGTATCCACCGCAGCAACTTGGTGGGCATGGGCGTGTTGCCCTTGCAATTCAAAGGCAGCGACAGCGTGGCGAGCCTGAACCTGACGGGCGACGAATCCTTCGACCTGATCGGCATCAACGACAACCTGAAACCGCAACAAGACGTGACGCTGGTCATCACCCGCAAAGACGGTAGCAAACAGAACATCAGCGTGTTGTTGCGCATCGACACTCCGATCGAAGTGGACTACTACAAGAACGGCGGGATTCTGCCGTTTGTGTTAAAGGAATTGGTGAGCAAGGCTTAACATCAAATGAACTTAATTTTACAAGCCACGCACGACATTCGGGCCGAGCCGCTCGCTTATCTGCAACAACTGGCGGGTACTCAAAACATCGCGAAAATTGCGCCTAACGTGTGGTGTTTGCATGGCGCACAAATTCATGCACAGTTAAGCGCGTACTGTTTCGCGCAGCAAATTGATTTTGGCTTCGTTCCTGCCGCGCAAAAACTCAGCGACTTCGGCTCAGTCGTGATGGATATGGACTCGACGCTGATTAACATCGAGTGCATCGACGAAATTGCCGATATGCAAGGACTAAAGCCACAAGTAGCGCAGATTACTGAAGCTGCGATGCGCGGCGAATTGGACTTTGCCGAGAGCTTGCGGCGGCGCGTGGCGTTGCTCAAAGGCTTGGATGAATCAGCCTTGCAGCGCGTCTATGACGAACGTTTACAGCTCAATCCTGGCGCGGAAAAGATGTTATTGGTGCTTAAAAAATACGGCATCAAAACCCTGCTGGTATCAGGTGGCTTTATGTTTTTTAGCGAACGTCTTAAGGCGCGCCTAGGGTTGGATTGCGCTTATGCCAATACACTCGAAGTTGAACACGGCAAACTCACGGGACGCGTGTTAGGCGACATCGTCGATGCGCAAGCCAAAGCTAATTTTTTAATTCAAACACGCGAGGCATTGAGCTTACAAGCCAGCCAAGTGGTTGCGATGGGCGATGGCGCGAATGATTTACTGATGATGCGCGCAGCCCGTATGGGCATCGCCTATCACGCCAAACCTGTGGTGCGTGAACAAGCCAGCTATGCCTTAAATTTTGTCGGACTAGATGGTCTATGCCATTTACTCGGCTCTCACTAAAGCCCTTTTATGCCTAACAAAAACTTGCGTACGTTCGACACACTCATCATCGGTAGTGGTTTGGCAGGGCTGACCTTAGCCCTGAAACTCGCCGAGCAACAAAAAGTTTGCATCGTCACTAAAAAAGCGTTGCTAGACGGCGCAAGTAGCTGGGCGCAAGGCGGCATCGCGGCGGTGTTATCCGAGTCTGATTCGATCGATGCGCATATCCAAGACACGTTAATTGCGGGTGCGGGACTGTGCGACGAGGCTGCCACGCGCTTTGTGGTCGAGAATGCCAAAGCAGCGATTGCGTGGCTCATCGAACAAGGTACACCTTTTACTAAAGACGAAGGTTCACGCACTGGCTATCACTTAACGCGCGAAGGTGGACACAGCCAACGCCGCATCATTCACGCGGCTGACCACACCGGTCAAGCCGTACAAGAAACCTTGGCGCGCCGCGTCTTGCAGCACGCCAATATCACCGTGCTAGAGCAACATATCTCGATTGATTTAATCACCGGGCACAAACTTAAACGCGCCGAACAGCATTGCTACGGCATGTATGTACTCGACACTGTCACAGATGAAGTCATTACCATCGCGGCAAAAAATACCGTGTTAGCAACCGGTGGCACGGGCAAGGTGTATCTCTACACCACCAATCCCGACACTGCCACGGGCGACGGTATTGCGATGGCGTGGCGCGCAGGTTGCCGTGTCGCCAATATGGAGTTTATTCAGTTTCATCCCACCTGTTTGTATCACCCGCACGCCAAATCTTTTTTGATTAGCGAGGCGGTGCGCGGCGAAGGTGGTTTGCTCAAGCTGCCCGATGGCACACGCTTTATGCCACACCATGATGAACGTGCCGAGCTCGCCCCGCGTGATGTGGTGGCGCGCGCGATAGATTTTGAGATGAAAAAAGGCGGCTTGGATTGCGTCTATTTAGACATCTCGCATCAGTCGGTCGAGTTCTTAAAAGAACACTTCCCCACCATTTACGCGCGCTGCTTGAGTTTAGGCATCGACATCAGCAAAGAGCCGATTCCTGTTGTGCCAGCCGCGCATTACACCTGCGGCGGCGTGATGACCGACTTGCACGCGCGTACTGATATTGAGAATTTATATGCGGTGGGCGAAACGGCTTACACCGGCTTACATGGCGCAAATCGCTTGGCGAGCAACTCTTTGTTGGAGTGTTTGGTATTTGCCGCTGCGGCTGCACAGGATATTTTGAACAAACCGCAACGCCCAACCATTGCCCTGCCTGACTGGGATGACAGCCGCGTCACCGATGCCGATGAGCGCATTGTGATTGCACATAACTGGGCAGAATTGCGTCACTTCATGTGGGACTATGTGGGCATTGTGCGCACCAATAAGCGTTTAGAACGCGCCGCACATCGCATCAAATTATTGCAGGCCGAAATACAAGAGTATTACGCTAATTTTCATGTCTCCGCCGATTTGCTGGAGTTGCGTAATTTAGTTACTAATGCAGACTTGATTGTGCAAAGTGCACTGCTGCGCCACGAAAGTCGCGGCTTGCATTTCAGCAAAGATTATCCTGCCATGCAGAATCAGCCTAGCCCCACTATCCTCACGCCAGCTAGTGCTAGCCGAGGGATGGCACGAGTCTAAAATTGCCTTGCGGGTATTTATTGCGTCTTCACCAGCAGTCTTATCGCCACCCGTAACCGCCGAAAATCGTTAGCGGATAAGGCATCAAAAACGATGATGCGTATTATATTTTTTTGACGGTGCACATCACGCAAATGCAAAAAAATCACATCAACACCCACCCATGAACTCGCGAGTAAGGCTGCTTGATAGCGCATATTGTCGCTATCTAAGCACGCTAACAAATCACCCTGCACGAGTAGCTCACGCAGCGTGACACGGCGCAATTGCCAGCACCAACTTAGCAAGATGAACAGCACGCCGCTGATTTGATAGCCAATCGAAAAATTTACCCACAACAAAATAACCAGTGCCGCTAAGTGCACTAGCCCAATTAAAATACGCAGTGTGGGAGAAGGATGAAACGAATAAAACTGCGGCGACATGGCCGTCGTAACTTAAAAAACAATCATGCCGACGATTGCAAGTAAGACTAAGAAAAGTCCGACTAACAGCATGGCGTTATTACCTTTATCCGAGGCGCGTTGATTACGATTGCTGTAGTAAACAGGACTGGATTTTTCTGCTGCACTAGCCAAAGTATTGGCTTGCTGTGCTAACTTTTGCATATCAGCTGCACTTGCTTTGGGCATTTTTAGCGTCTTAGACAAATCATCTATGTCTTCTTTGCTTGAGGTCAATGCTGCGAGCTTCATGGTTGCCGCAGCAGAATCAAAACTCTTAGACAAGCCACTGGTCGTCGCCACTGCTTGAGCCTGCTCATCGGTTGCTTCAAGACTGCCAGTAAATGAAATGGCATCAGCTAACTTCGCCTCTACCCTGACAGGGGCAGCCTGCACATTGATAGTGCCATTAGAGCGCGGCAAGGTGTCTTTACAAGCCCGCAAATCAGCAGCGAAATCTTTAGCATTCTGATAACGATCATCCACGCTCTTAGCTAATGCCTTAGCTACAATAAAATTGAGCATTTCTGGCACTAATGGATTGATGGTACTGGGCAGCGCAGGGGCAGCATTAAGCGTTTGATACATGATGGAATTAACATTGTCGCCATTAAAAGGCGCGCTGCCTGCCAGCATTTCATACAGCATCACGCCCAGCGAAAATATATCGGAGCGTTGATCTAATGCCTTACCCATAACTTGTTCAGGCGACATGTATTTAGGCGAACCCAACACCATGCCTGTTTGCGTACGCACGCCAGCCGACGCCATGCGTGCGATACCAAAATCGGTAATTTTCACATGACCATCACGAATTACCATGATGTTCGATGGCTTCACATCACGATGTACGATGTCGTATTCGTGCGCATAAGCCAAACCCGATGCGACTTGTGCCACCATATCCAAGACGTGATCAATAGGCAGCAAGCCCGCATCATTCATAATGTCGCGCAATTCACGACCTTGCAAAAACTCCATCGCGATATAAGCCACATCGCCACTTTTACCCACATCGTAAATGGTCACGATATTAGGATGATTGAGTCGGCCCGCCGCTTTGGCTTCTTGGTAAAAACGCCCTTCGTATTCGTCTTTGCCTTCTTGGGCTAAACCTAGGTTAATGGTTTTAATCGCGACGACACGGTCAATCAAGGGGTCTTTAGCTTGATAGACCACGCCCATCGCACCTTGGCCTAACTCACGAATTACTTCATAGCGCCCTAGCTGCTTAATCATTGCGACCACCTGTTTTTATTGATAAGTACATTACGCATAAAAATATTTTAATTACAGATTGCGGGATTAAGCTCAATTCTTTTATTGGCTTGAGCGACAAGGGTATGCGTGAATAATTTTTGATTCGGCAAAATAACAATCACCACATGCTTGCCTACGCTTACTTCTAAATCCATCTGCCGACTCGACAAACGACCTTTTTGCGCCCCATCTACAAACACCAGCGTGCCACTCTGGCAACTCACCGCAATCACGGCTTTACCGCTGTCCGCACCGTGACTAGCAAAACCCAGCAAACGCGAAGTTTTGACATTAGCCGCCAACTCGGCTTGCTCTTGTGTGGTTAATGGCGCGGGTCGCTTAATCACATAGACAGGTTCAGCTCGACGCGGCTCAGTCTTAACAGGCTTCAGAGCAGCTTGGCGCGCCAACTCAGCACGCACCGCATTCGCTATTTGGGTATCGGATATCACCGCAACCCCACTGCTCGCAACGGGCGTAGTAACAGGTGCTACAGGTGCGACTTTAGCCATTCGCGCTGCGGCTACTTGCTGTTTATTGAGCACATCATGGCGCGCCATAACTTTCAAACCGAACACCAGTAACAGCACGCAAGGAATTCCTAGCAGCGCAATATAAATAGGGCGAGTGCGCGGATCTAAGGCTTGATAATAATCACGCACTTTATTCAACCAAGGATCTAGCGGTTGCTGCACTTGCTTAATTTTTTTAGCGCAACTCACCACCCATTTATCAAAGCGCGTGGCTGGTTCGCCCGCTCCATCATGTACCGCAAACGGACGCGTCGTTTTATCCCCTGGATAACCAATCGCATACACTTCATGCTCGCGTACGTGTTTGTCGGTACGCGCACCTTGATAATGGAACATGCCCGCATATTTAGGCGATAAACGCGACACCGCATCGTAATAGGAACGCGACACCAAAATTTGGCTAGCATCCGCAAAACCCATCACGCGTTGGGCAACATTGATACCGTCACCAACAATATTTGGCAAGCCATTCAAATCACGCACCAATCTCACTGGACCTAGATTGACCCCCATGCGTACTAGTAAAGGCGGTTCGATATTTGGGTCTTCGTGCAACATTGCAGCACGCATACTTAAAGCCGCTTTAAGCGCGTCTTCAATGTCGCCCATAAAGTTAATTGCCGCGCCATCACCCGTGTCTAAAATAATCCGATCTGACAAAGGCACATCCCGAATCGCTGCGGACAAATAACCATTAAAACGCTCTTTAAGAGAAATCTGACCAGCGACAGAACGCTTGGAGTATCCAACGATATCCAAGAAAAATACGCTACACATGATGGTTTTATTGCTGGCTTGATCCATTTTCTTTCCGAAATCGTAGCACTTTAATGCCTTTAGATAGTCAGCGTGATGAGACAACTAGCCTTTAATTTTAGTGGCAGTTAGCGTTTAACACCAGTATTAGTTTTAGTCTTTTTATGAACGCTCGGTTTGGCACGTCTTAGGTCTTTATGCGCTACTGCTTTTTTAACCATTGCGGGTCTAACTGCGACTTTTACGGGCGGGTTTAATGCCACTTCTGACATCGCCAAATCGTCACTTTGCGGCTCATTCGTATCATTTAACCCGACCCACTCCAGAACCTGCTCAACCTCACCCGTACCCAATTCGGCGGTCATGCCGCGCTTCAAACGCGGCGGTAAGTTAATTAAACCAAAACGCACTCGGATTAAGCGACTTACGGTTAATCCGAGTGCCTCAAAAGTTCGCCGCACAATACGATTGCGTCCTTCTTTGAGCATCACCCGATACCAATGATTAAAGCCTTCGCCACCTTCGTCGAGCAATTTATCAAAGCTCACGCGACCATCTTCTAGCTCGATGCCCACGCCTAGCATTTGCTCCATTTGCTCTTCAGACAATTTACCTTGCACGCGTACCGCATACTCACGCTCCACGGCAAAACGCGGATGCATCAAACGATTTGCCAACTCACCCGAAGTGGTAAAAATCAGCAAGCCGCTGGTATTAAAATCTAAACGTCCAATCGCCGTCCATTTTTGCCCGCGCAGTTTCGGCAATTTATCAAAAACAGTCGTACGTTTTTCCGGATCATCACGGCTGACGATTTCGCCTTCTTGTTTGTGATACAACAAAATTCGCACGTCATGCTCGCGCTCGCCCACGCGGATGGTGCGGCGGTCGGTGCGAATTAAATCGCCCGTTACCACGCGCATCCCTTGGGTTGCGGGTTCGCCATTGACGCTCACCCCGCCATTGGCAATCCATTCCTCCATCGTGCGACGCGATCCAAAGCCTGCTTGCGCTAAGACTTTTTGTAATTTTTCGCCGCGCTCAGGTGTTTCTGGCTCGCTTACTGCTTCAAATTTTTTCTTCATAACACCATTTCACGTCGTTCCATTACGGCTTGCGCCAGCGTTCCCGCATCCACTTGTTCGAGTTCACCTCCAACAGGCAAACCTCGCGCAATACGAGAGACTTTAATTCCAAGCGAGTGCAACATTGCCGCCAAGTAATGCGCGGTGGCATCACCCTCTACGGTAAAATTGGTCGCCAAAATCACTTCACAAGGCTGCTCTTGCACGCGCTTTTGCAGCCTATCCAAATGCAATTCTTTTGCGCCTATACCATCCAAAGGCGACAACCTACCCATCAACACATAATAGCGACCGCGATAACACAGCGTTTGCTCCATCATCAGCAAATCCGCTGGCATCTCCACCACGCACAGCAAACTTTCATCGCGCTCATCTGCCGCGCACATGCTGCAAATAAGCTGTTCGGAAAAGTTGTTACAGCGCGTGCAATGCTGGATATTTTGCGCCGCTGCGGCGAGCGATTTCGCAAGTAATAATGCGCCCTCACGATCACGCTGCAACAAGTGATACGCCATGCGCTGTGCCGACTTAGGTCCTACGCCTGGCAAACAACGCAGCGAGCTAATCAAGGCTTCGAGATGAGAGGGAATTTTCACGCAGAATTAAAATGGCAGCTTCATACCAGGCGGTAAAGATGCCGAAAAACCACTCATACGTTGCGCCGTAGTCGCCGCAATTTTTTTCATCGCGTCATTCATCGCTAACACCAACAAATCTTCCAACATTTCTTTATCGTCGCCTAACACGCTGTCGTCCAAACTCACACGACGCACCTCATGCGCACACGTCATCAGCACTTTCACCATGCCTGATGCGGCTTGTCCCTCAACTTCCACGGTCGCCAACTCAGCTTTGGCTTTTTCCATGTTTTGCTGCATTTGCTGCGCTTGTTTCATCAAGCCGCCCAATCCGCCCTTCATCATTTTTGTCTCTCCTAAAACTAAATTGCTCTAATTGAATCACTTAATAATTGCGCGCCCAATTCGGCTTGCGCAGCGATGACAAAATCGTCCGTCGCAATCGCTTCATTGGCTTGCTGCTGACGATCTGATTTAACTTGTTGCTCAACAATCGCAGGCGTTGCAGTGATATTTTGACCCAACACAATCTGCACTTTTAACGGACGTGCGAAATAGTCGCTCAACACCGCCTGCAAACGTTCAAAGGCAACTTTATTATTTTGCAGCCCTTTATGTTCAGCGGACAAACTCAACACCATGCGCTCGCCTTCTAGGCTTTCCAACACGCAGTTTTTCGCCAACTGCCCCGCTAGTCCTTGCAAATTTAATTGCGCCAACAAGTTCGCCCAGTCAGGCAACTCACCTGCGGCAAGTGTGGGAGCGATAGCTTTGGGCTGAGGTGTCACCACAGGCTGAGTTACGGTTACTGCTTCTGTCACGCGGTAAACCGCTTCTGCTTGTGCTGCAAGCTCAACAGCAGGTTGTGCCGTTCTCGTCACCGCAGGCGGTATCACCACACTGGATGGCGCGCTTTTGCCAATTTGCCCCTTGCTCGGCGCGAACGCCAACATACGCAACAGCGTCATGGTAAAACCTGCATATTCATCGGGAGCTAAGTCGATTTCATCGCGGCCATGAATGGCAATTTGGTAATACAACTGCACGTCCGCCGCTGTCAACAATTGCGCCAATTCCAACAACGCCGCAGCATATGGATCATCCTCAGCAATCACGGCAGGCACGGTTTGCGCCAGCGCGATGCGATGCAACAAACTGGCTAATTCTTGCAACGCCACATCAAACGCAATGCTACGACTAGACATATTGTCGGCTACCGCCAACAACGCTGCGCCGTTTTGTTGCTGCAAAGCGTTCAGCAAATCAAACAAATATGTTTGGTCGATTGCGCCCAACATATTGCGCACCACCGCTTCATCCACGCTGCCCGCCGAGAATGCAATCGCTTGATCCATCAAACTCAAAGCATCGCGCATACTGCCATTCGCTGCGCGCGCCACCAGATTCACCGCTGCCGTTTCAAAAGAGATGTGCTCTTCTCCCAACACATATTGCAAATGCGTAGAGATGAGCGCGGGCGGGAGTTGCTTGAGATTAAATTGCAGACAACGCGACAACACCGTGACAGGGATTTTTTGCGGGTCAGTCGTCGCCAAAATAAATTTCACATGCGCAGGCGGTTCTTCTAAAGTCTTCAACATTGCGTTGAATGCCGACTTCGACAACATGTGTACTTCGTCGATGATATAAACCTTGAAGCGCGCACTGGTCGGCGCATACAGCGCGCCTTCGAGCAGCTCACGCATACTGTCAACTTGGGTATTGGATGCCGCATCCAGCTCGATTAAATCGACAAAACGCCCTGCATCAATGTCGCTACACGCGCTACACACGCCGCACGGCGTGGCAGTGATACCCGTCAAGCAATTCAGCGATTTTGCGAAGATGCGTGCGATGGTGGTTTTACCCACGCCGCGCGTGCCAGTGAACAAATACGCGTGATGCAGACGATTTTGCGACAGTGCATTACTCAACGCCTGAACGACGTGTTGCTGCCCCGCCAATTGGGCAAAGTTTTTCGGTCGCCATTTGCGGGCTAGTACCGTGCTAGCTGACATATCTAGGGTTCCTTGAAACTTTGCAGATGATAGGTATATGAAAAATTCATATACCTCAATAGGAGGCGAGCCTTACCCCCGGCACTTACAATAAATAGCTGTGGCTGCTTCCTTCCGGACCTGACCAGGTTCACTACCTTGTAATGCGGGGAGACCCGCCAATCTTTAACAGTGCATTCAAAACTACTGATGAAGCAATTAGCCATCTGACTAGGCTGCTAAAAAACGCCAGCCAAGTCATTGGTTATGCGCTCGACATAACGGCGTTGCGTTCAAATTCAAAATCCTCATGTGCAAACCAGCACATTCCGGTTTTTCATTTTCGCGCGCTTTGTTCTGTCATCGCTCGCTACATTTTTAATACACTGTTTCAACCTACTGCGCGCCACGAAAGCGGCGTTGCGCAATTACTTAAAATCTTCATGTGCAAACCAGCACATTCCGGTTTTTCGTTTCATGCGCGCCTTGCTCGCCTGTCGCTCGCTACGGTTGTAAAACTCTCAAAGCACACGCTTCAATGACCTGTGCGATGGATAAAAAATTTTTAAACTAAATCGCCTTCACTGGAATCATGCCGATACGCTTTTTCCATTCGGCAGGGCCAATGTCATGCACTGACCGACCTTTGGTATCGACCGCCACGGTAACGGGCATATCTTGTACTTCAAATTCGTAAATCGCTTCCATGCCTAAATCAGCAAATGCCACGACTTTGGCGTGGCGTATGGCTTTTGAGACCAAATACGCCGCACCGCCTATGGCAATTAAATAAACCGCTTGGTGATTTTTAATCGACTGAATCGCGCTCGCACCGCGCTCTGCTTTACCAACCATGCCCATCAAACCTGTTTGTGCCAACATCGCTTCGGTGTATTTATCCATACGCGTCGCAGTGGTCGGTCCAGCGGGCCCTACAGCTTCGTCGCGCACCGCATCAACAGGTCCGACATAATAAATGAAGCGACCATTAAAATCCACGCCTTCAGGCATTTTTTCACCGCGCGCCAACATTTCAGTAATACGTTTATGTGCGGCATCGCGCCCCGTCAGCAACTTTCCCGACAACAACACCGTCTCGCCAGGCTGCCATTCAGCAATTTGCGCACGCGTCAGCGTATCCAAATTGACGCGTCGCGCATTCTCTGCCGCGTGCCAATGCACATCGGGATAATCCGCCAAACTAGGCGGGGTAAATTGCGCCACACCCGAACCATCCAGCTCAAAATCAATATGTCGCGTCGCGGCGCAATTCGGAATAATTGCAATCGGCTTGGAAGCCGCGTGCGTTGGATAATCCAATATCTTGACATCTAACACTGTAGTCAGGCCACCTAAACCCTGCGCACCTATGCCTAATGCATTCACTTTATCGTGCAATTCGATACGTAATTC